>Ga0208639_1000429_pt1 | contig 32596 bp, 33 predicted proteins | sample ETNtaG_33_FD_185772 | JGI IMG/M metagenome (GOLD analysis project Ga0208639, IMG submission 185772) | Marine microbial and viral communities from oxygen minimum zone, Eastern Pacific Ocean - ETNP201310SV76 (SPAdes) (version 2) | ecosystem: Environmental > Aquatic > Marine > Oceanic ...
TTCATCGGTTTCTCCATGAGATACAGTCACCTCGACATAGGCAATGTTCCCCGGATCATTGAACATGAATTCAAATTCAAATTCTTCTCCATCCATCAGGAACTCGGTGGATTCAGAAGTTGCAACATCTGTCTCCTCAAAGGTGACATCCCAATCTCCAGTGACACTTTCTCCACCCTCAATCATGGCCCCATCTGGTAAGAATGCCGCAATGTTTGCGAAGTAAAGTGGGAAGATGATGAAGAAGGCGAGAGAAATACTCCATGTAATCTTCTGGTCTCTTGTTGAGAACCACTTCTCAACAATTGTATCCATATTCATTGGCTCGCCTCAAATCTCTCAGAACATGTGTGGTTGATGAATGTGCCTTCTAGCGGATTTTACTCTTCCTCTCTTGCATCCGGCCACCCTATGGGTGGCCACTCAGCCTCAAGTGGCCAACCCTTTTTGCTGGTATCGAGTCCAAATTTCTTGAATTCCCGACGGCTTCTTCGCCAAACAGGCAATAGAAATCCAATCATGGATCTTTGACCGAAAGACCACCGCCATGGGCAGTTTGGATGCCGAGCACACCAAGCACGTAGCAAATCCCTGAAAGGACCCCCTGTGAGGTGACCGGGTACAATCCATTCGGTTTTTGTGATTCCTCCTGCTGAACCAGCAACCTCTTCCCATGCAGTCAAAATCAGCCCTGCGCCTTCGCCTGAAAGGATAGCGATTCGGAAGGTTCGAGTGGCTCGAGCAATGGACATGATGACCATCATTCGGTCGACAAATCGACTTCCTTCATCACGTTCCCATTTCCAATCGGCGGCTTCAGCCAATTGCCGTAATGACCTGACGGCTTGTGTGGGTGTGATGTTGACCTCAAGTGTCACACTCCGAGGTCGGGCCATGAAGAAGGCTAACGCGACTCAGTCATGAGGATGTCGCAGCAATTATCGGTGCAGTTTGGGAAGAAGAATGCACATCGGTGCGGCACAATCCGGTGTAGCCGGACAGGGCGCGGGTGATTGGCTGCCCTGGCATCCGTCTGACCTGTCGGTCAAACGGCCTGCTTACGCTCGGAGCGCCCCACCGATGTGGGTTTGTCATCCTGGTAGTTTGAGTGTTGCTTCTCTGTGAGATTAACCGAAGAGTGAGCCCAGACCTTCGAAGCCTGCCTCAGGATCATCCGCTTCTTCTTCAGCATCGGCTTCAGCAGCCGGTGCATCCGAAGAACCACCAGCAGCAGCAGCCGGGGCAGCCGCGGCGGGTGCCGCGATGGCCTGGCTCATTGCCTCACCGATGTCTACGGAAGCTAGGCTTGCAACAAGCGCTTTTACGCGCGCATCATCAGCCTTTACGCCAGCAGCCTTCAATACGGCGCCAACAGCTTTCTCGTCAATTTCTTTCTCTGCAGAGTGCAGCATCATAGCAGCATATACATATTCCATTTTTTTCACCTTTTTTTTTGTTGTTTTGGGGATCAACCAAACATGTCCCCGAGACCACCGAATTCGGCACCCTCGTCCTCTTCCGTCGCTTCCTCAGCAGCGGCTTCTTCAGCCGGTGCTTCTTCAGCGGCGGGTGCGGCTGCCGCAACTGTTGCTGCGGAACCAAGCGCACTTGACAATTCATCGTCAAGTGCAGAGGAATCTACCTGACCTGCAACGGCCAGCATCCGAGCGTGTGCCCGGCTGATTAGAATCGGCATCGTGTCTTCATTGTGGACACCGGCTTCGATTGCCACCGCCAAAGCCTCACCAGCAGCCTTCGAAAGAAGTACTGGTATGGTTTCGTTGGTGAACCAACCGATATGGCAAGCGAGATTGAGTGCACCACTTGTGGCACTCTTCACATTCGCTGTGAATCCATCGAGGTCAAGGTCGAGATCAGCAGCAGCCATCACGGTTCCACCTTCAATCACACCCGACAAAATCAGACCGATTTCGATAGGATTGATTTCCAATTTGGCCAACATTAGGCCGAGGTCAGCATTGATGGGTTGCCCTTTCTCAACTGCCGTAACGGTCTTCACAATGGCAACCTTACCCTTGTCAATTTTGGCAGGGATACCTACGGAGTTGAATTCGCCCACAATAGGGCCAGGAGGGAATGACGTTGGACCTTCTTCGATGATGATGTCATTGGGTGCAATGTCACCTGCTTTAGCAGCACGTCCAGTTCTTGTTTTGTCCAATTCAGAGTAGAGTTGGAACGCATTGAGACTCTCAGTTTGCACAAGCATTGGAATCGTAACTCCATCAAATAGAGTATCAAGTTCCTCTTCTGAAAGCCCAGCCTTCTTCCAGGCTCGGCGGACAAGTGTCTTCTTTGCCATTGTCATAACCATCTGCTGGCGAAGTGTTTCACGCATGCCGAGCATAGCCGTTGCAGGAACTCCTTCAACGTCAATGACTCCGACGACACCATCTTGCTTCAGCAAGTCAGTGAGGGTCGAAACACGGTCCTTCTTCCACTGTGCAGCCTTTGGAATCAGAGAATCACCTCCACTCGAATCGATGGACCCATTGAGGTCTTCACGTAGAATGAACGAATGTTGCCAGAGCCACGCTCAAGTTTACTGGTGACACGCTTCCAAACCTCCACACCATTCTGAGTAAGTGCATCTATGCCTTGATCACGTGTACCAACAACAGTGTGGAATGTAACCTTGTCACGACTTCGAACAATTGCGACATCCTTCAGTCCAGATGCAATAGCTGCCGGGTCTGCAACAGGTGGTACTGGACGTGGCATTTTTCCACGAGGACCTAGAACCACACCAAGGAATCGACCGATTGGACCCATATGTGGAATTTCAGAAAGGAAGAAATCGTGGCGATTGGCCAACTTACGAGCCTTTTGCCGTGTTCCACCCAATTCTTCAATCTTTGTTGGATCAATCACAATTATTCCAGCATCCTTGGCCTTGGTAGCCATTTCACCTTCGGCGAACATTGCAATGCTCGGTGATTTTCCTCGGCCAGCAGGAAGACGAATTTCTTCCTGAATACGGTTTGATGGATTCTTCAAATCGACGTCCTTGATGGTGAATGCGAATTCCACCGTTTCTACGAATTTTCGCTCAGGTGCTTCGGAAAGCGCCTGTTCGATTGCTTGTTTGATATTATTTTCCATATTTCTCACCCCCGCGGTCTACGAGGGTAATCCCTCTCCCGCAATCCGTGATCTTTAATCAGCTAAATTGTGAATCAAAATCTCCATTTTTTACTGCCGCAATGGCTTCCTTTGGGCGCATGCCTTCGACACTGACCCGCATGGACACACAGGTGCCCATGACTTCGAGGGCGCGAGCCTTCTGGGTCGCACCTGTGAGTTTGTCTTTCTTGGTCTCCGAGACCTCAATGACCTGTTGAATGGTCAAGTTCTCAGTGGAGGCATCCCACGAACCGTTGCACTTCTTCTGACCGAGCGTCTTGAGCACGGTGTGCGGGGTTTCGTTGCGGGCTGACATCGTAAACACTCCATTGAGGGGAACCGGGCGACCTACTTCCTGTATTTAACACGCGCGCGCGACCTCATATTACTCAGCAGCACGCTGCGTTACGCGAACTTGATCAGCACGAATCGTCATTGGGATTGGAATCGCAGCATCAAAGAGTTCGACAGTGACCTCTTCCTTGTTCTCAGCAACGTTGGTGACACGTGCACGTTCACCCTTGAACGCCGCAACTCGAATTTCGACAATATCTCCTTCTTCAATTCCTGCAGTTGCAGACTTCGGCTCAAGATATGGTGTCACATCACCTAGAGGAGATGTGCCTGGCAAAACCTTTCGGCAATTTTTCAAAGGTGTTGTTCGACCACCTGCACGGCCGATGAGTTTCTCAACGTGGTGGAATGCGCTGGCTTCAACGAAGACATATCCTCGCATCATGGTTGGACAAAGTACACCGAAAATTTCACTCTTGATATCTTGTAGAGAACCAGTCCCTGAAAGTCTAGCCTGAATCTCGCTTGCGACCTTCTGTTCTTGCCCCATCGTTACCTTGAGGATGTAGAGATAGGATGCGACGTCACCATAGAGTTCGCTGATTTGTGGAATGCTGTAGGATTTTGATTCAATTGATCCCGGGTCAACCCACTCTGAATTCTTGTAGAGTGTTCGCGGCTCAACTTCAGTACTTTCCGACATGAAGAGAATTGGTTTGACATCATTCAATCGATTTCCAAATTCTAGTCCACGTGCTTCAGCACTGCGGACATGGGTTAGATTTGCGGCAGGAATACCTGTGGCTTCTTCAATTCGCTTGGCGACAGCCTCAGTGTTATTTGGATCTCCGATTCCATACACTCCATCCCATGCTCCTGGGAAGTCAGCAACTCCATCGGCTCGCTGCATCAGTAGAACCTTGTTTTCATGGCGAACAAATGCTATGAATGCATCTGAACCACTGTATGTTGGTGCTTCCTGAACGCTCTCTTGGGTTGAATCATTCTCATCCTCAACGACTTCAGAGATTTCAAGATGTGCTTCCTCAGGAAGTGGGGATTCTTCTGCGATCATGGGTTCATCATCGGCTTCGGCATCATTATCTTCATCAATGTCAATCATTTCATCAACTCCTGAATCAATTGGTGAGCCATTCAAAGAATGAGGGTAGAACATTGTCCATCAGGACCAACATCACGAAGCCGATGAAACCCAGAACGAACATTCCGATTCCGCAGACGATACAAGTTTGGCGAAATTCAAGCGAACTTGGCTTGCGTGCCATCTTGATAATTCGGGCCCATGAACCCTTCCCTAGGCCCCGGATACCGGATTCAAGGTCATCTTGCCAAGACTGAACACGCTTCTCAAAAGCACCTGTTTGGTCGCTGTTTGCATCATTGCCACTGGACATGGTTCAACCTCAGAGGTGCCTCGCGACCTGCCAACCTTTCTTAAACAATCCGAGTCCGACGTAGTCGGTATTAATGCGTCAAAGCCTCAGTTAACGAACTCAATTGTTCGATTTCTCAGCGTTCGAAGTTGCTGATGGGCTGCGGCTCCGAAAATCTGTTGACTCTTTACACCGGTGAGTACGAGCATAACTCGAATCTCGCTACCCATCGATTGATCGACCGTTGCACCCCAAATGATTCGGGCATACGGATTGATCTTCTCGCGGATTTGCTGAGCACAGGCTTCAGCTTCACCAAGTGTGAGATTAGGGCCACCGATGACGTTGACCAGTGCCCCGCGGGCGTCACTGACATCAATGTCGAGGAGTGGACTGTCCAAAGCTTCGAAGGTCGCCTCCTGGGCTCGGTCTGGACCACTGGCCTCACCGAGACCAATCATGGCCATTCCACCACCATTCAGCATCACAGAGCGTAGATCCTCAAAGTCGAGGTTCACAAGTCCTTCCTTGGTCACCAGTTCGGTGACACCAGCAATACTGCGCATGAGGAGTTCATCTGCGACTCGGAACGCCGCTTCAATTGGCAAATCTCGAACACCATCTACTGAGAGTAATTTCTCGTTGGGGAGGACAACCACAGTGTCGCAGACTTCTCGAAGCCGCTCAAGTCCCCACTCTGCATTTTGTCTACGTAATGTGCCTTCGGATTCGAATGGGTAGGTCACGACTGCAATGGTTAGTGCGCCCGCTTCTTTAGCCAAGCGTGCAACAACGTGAGCTGAACCCGTTCCAGTTCCACCTCCAAGTCCGGCGGTCACAAAGGCCAAATCACAATCTTCGACAGTCTTGATGAGTGCGCGCTCCGATTCGTAAGCTGCTTTCTCACCCTTTTCAGGATCTCCACCCGCCCCTCGACCACGTGCTGTGCGTCCGATCAACATCTTGTTGTCAATGCCGACTTTGATCAGGTGCTGGGCATCGGTATTCACCGCATATCCACGCACAGAATCTTCGTCGAGCAATCCGGCTGCATTGAGGCGGTCCACAGTGTTCCCACCACAACCACCACAACCGAAAACTCGGATTCTAGGTTGGAGGGATTTCAGAAGTTCGTGCAATTCAGCATTGTTTGCTGAAGGTGCTCCCTTGGTGACGGTCCCATCCGTTTCTTCTTCATCATCTTGCAATTCCAATACCCTATCAATTAGATGGCGCATGATGTCAGGCTCGCTGTCGGTAAGATAACCGTTCCGACCAAAAATCAATCGAGAACGCGATTTACCGACCCCTGAAAAAAATCCGAGGGTATGGTCGCAGTCAACCTTTTTGTGACCCAATCAAAGTGTGGGAAGACTCATGTTGGAGGCCAATTCTGGCCCAATCATGCGCGCGCGGGTGTTTTGGGTTCTTTCCCTGCTTCTATTCTGCGCTTGGTCGAGTACCCCCATCGCTCTGGAAGATGAGGTTGTAGAGTCATCCGCACCGACCAATCAACAACAAAATTGGAATCAAGCGAGTCGTCCAATTTGGCAATCTGGTTGGAGCCCACAAATTTGGCAACCCCAACCTACAGGCATGCTATGGGAAGTGGATTTTTCTCCCGATGGCCAGATGATTGCTGCCGTTGACATTTCGACCAATTTACTCACTGTGTGGAATAGTACTGATGGCAGGGTTATTTTCCATGCCCCTCATGCCAATTCGCTGGTGGATGTGGTTTGGTTAGACAACAGCCACGTTCTTGTCGCAGATGGCGGTGCTCGCTGGTATAGTTTTGAGATCATAGATGATGGTAGTGTTTGGCCGATGAATTCAACCTCATCGCGCACGGGACTCTGGACCGCTGATTTAACAGGGAATTATGACGGTTCTTTATGGGGACTCGACATCACTCAAGATCGCAGCCGACTGACTTTTTGTGGAGCGATTAATGACCCCAATATCGGCGGCGAAGTCGTCGTTGCCAATGCTCAATTTTTCATCGATGGTTCGACCCCAGACAATGGCCACGTATACACCAATGATTGGGGGGCAGATTGTGCGATATCGAACAATGGGACTTTCGTCGCTGCATTGAATCGAGTTTTTGATTCTGCCATGGGCACATATCATGACACAGTCACCGGATGGGATGTACAGGGCAACACATTATCTCAATCGTGGACGCGAAATGTTGCTGGAGGTGAAGCAATGGCTTGGGCCATTGATTTCTCACCACAGGGTCAAACTTACACTATTGCATACAATCGACCCAACGAAGGGGTCATCACCGATTTCTTTTACGACAGTGGCGCCATCAATTGGTATTCACCCATACCTCAAAACGTCTCGAGCGTGCGATGGTCTCCAAACAGCAATGCCCTCGCAGTGGGCCTTCATGATCCTGGGCGGTTGTTGATGTTAGATTCAGCAGGAGGAATACTCTCAGATTACGGATGGCATGGTGTCGTTTGGAATAACAAACCCTACCCGTCTGATGTCACTGCGATTGCAATCGATGATCAAGGCCTTCAATATGCCACATCGGGTAAAGATGGGGCCCTTGAGATTCACAATATTGATTCTAATTTACAGTTGAAAATTCATCGCCGCTTCAGTCCAGATTACGTCCGTGAAATTGACATCCATGCCAATGACCCATTCATTGCCTTCGCGGAATCGAGCGGTGTAGCCACGGTTCGTGATTATCGCAGTGGAGGAATCACGAGGCAGTGTTTCCATCCAGACTTCGATCAGCCCATTGGCGAATATCCATTCGCGAAGAGTGTGGTAATGCACCATCAATTTGTCATCGTTGGTTTTTCAGATGGCACCATCGTTGCTTGCGGTGATGATGGCAAAGAGGTGTGGACTTGGAGAGTCGGTCAAAATCATCCAGCCATGGAGTCTTTCGGACGAATTGATATGCACCCCACACAAAACCTACTCGCAATTTCATGGACACAGAATTATTCCAGCACAGGCGTTGCTGGAAAGGTATCAATTCTAGACCTTGATCAAATGGCTGAAGTGACCGGTTGGGAATATGCAACCGAATATTGGACATTGGAATTCAGTAATGATGGTGTTTGGCTTGCCAGTACAGGACAGGATGGTTCTGTGCACCTGTGGTTGACCGAAGACCCAGATCCAGCACTGTGGACCGATAATGGTGTCCAGTATAGTCACTCAAACTACACTGGCGTGGTTTCATGGCATCAAGAGATACACGCTTTCATGACTGTAGGATGGGATGGACAAGCTATCGTTTGGGATGCTGATAATGGACAGCAGATGTTGTCTTTCCAGTTTACCGACGAAGGGTTCGGTGCCGGATTCACATCTGGGTCGTTTCTAATCGTCGCCAGTGGTGATGCATCCAACAGCGCATCCGGCCAACTCGAATTCTATGATGGACTCAATATGACACAATTGTCGACCTGGGCGGTTGAAGGAATTCCACGCGGTTTTGTCATCGATCACACCGGCGGTCTTATCGTCGCCAATCACACAGGTTCGTGGTGGCTAATCATACCCGATTCAGATGGTGATGGTGTCATTGATGAAAACGATGCATTCCCACAGAATTCATTGCAATGGATAGACACCGATGGTGACGGGTTTGGTGACAATAACGCACCAGGTGCCGGTGGAGATGGTTGCCCCACTGTTTGGGGAACATCTTCGATTGATCGCGGTGGTTGCCCTGATACAGATGGAGATCAGTGGTCTGATGCAGATGCTGATTGGCCAGTTTGTGTCCTCAATGGTGGATATGGCGATGCTTGGCCTGATGATCCCAATCAGTGGTGTGATTCTGATGGTGATGGATTTGGAGATGAATATTACTTCGAAACGGATTCAACAACTGGTTTGAGAGTCAATCAATATGGTGACGCGTTCCCAGATGATTCAACCCAATGGCTGGATCAGGATGCAGATGGTATCGGTGACAATTACACATATTCTCTTGATCCCAATGGTTTGCGCACTGAACAGCATGGCGATGCGTTCCCAACAAATCCACTACAGCACCAAGATACCGATGGTGATGGATGGGGCGACATCTATTCTTGGATTGAAGATATGAACGGTTTGCGTGTTGAAGAAGGCGACGCTTTCTTCCTCGACCCATTGGCATGGTCTGATTTAGATGGTGATGGTTGCCCAACAGCTTCTGACACGGGTTTGACAATTGACAATCATCCAGAGGATGCAACTCGATGTGATGAAGCATTGGATTTCGACTTACCTGCTCAATTGAATCTCGACATTGCCGGTAGTGAAACGTCTTGGACCATATCTGTAGATTGGAAATCCACGATTGAGAGTACAGACCACGTCTCAATCTACGGTTTGAGTTGGAATTCAACAGAAGGAATGGAGCATCTATTACTCAATATCGAGCCACCCGGCGCCATCGCATGGTGGACTGAAAATAATCCTGATAGCGAACCCTTGCATGAGGTGATTGAGCGAGCACGCGGTGCCGACCACGATCGATTGACACTGCGCCTCATCAGCACGTCGAGCGATGGTCAAACACTGGAGTATTGGGTAAATTCTACTTACGAACTTGAGCCGGAGCCAGAACCCGAGCCAGAGCCAGAGCCTACATGCGTTGAGGGGGAAACTCGCCCTGCCGGAGATGGCTGCAATGATTGCGTCTGTGATGAAATGGGATGGACTTGCACTGAGAAGGCTTGTTCATCAACTAGCGATGCATCATCAAGAGAGGGCCTTTCCATGGTTGCATGGTCTGGAATCATCATTGGTCTTCTCGCTGTTTTGGTTCTTGGCGTTCTGTTCATGCGGCGCTCAGGCACTGCATCGGAAACCATATCCACGCCAACACCGACTGGAATCCATGCGCCTTGTTCCACCTGTGGTGGGCCAGCGCACGAGGCGGTGAACAATGGGAATCGGTGGACCTGGTGCCCTACCTGTCGACAATGGTTGACCTATCTTGGCAAAGAATAGTCAGGCTGTGCCACCACGGGAATACTCGTGATAATCGATTGAAGGTTGAAGCGTATCGATGGCCGCCTGAAGTTTGGCATTGGCCGCCTGCTCTCCCGCTTCGATTGACGCAATTTGACGATTCAGCTCACGGTTGGATGCATCAAGTGCAACGGATGCCTTCGCTGGAAGGGCTAACTCTGGCTTCAACCACCTGGAGAGATTGGAGAGTAATGTTTCCAATGGCTGTGCCTCAGTATTCTCTGGCTGTAATTGAAACGATTCTCCAACACGATTGACAGGACCAACTGAAATCAAAATCTTCGCTAGAGATATTCCTAATTTTCCAGCACCCTTGAGAGTAGATTTGATTTTCTCATGTGCTTCGAGTGGACGCCAGTAGGCTTCAATCAGATGTGGCTGAACTTTTCGTGCACGCTTCCAATGTGAGAGTGCCGCCCGCAGCGCTCCCTCGTGCGCGCGCACGCGCCCGCGCTGAACTTCGTCTCCCGCCTCAGCCTTGCTAGCCGTTCGAGATTCTTCACGCATACCGTTCGAGCGTAGAAGTTTAGCATACCGCCTTCGAGCTTTCACAAGCATCGATGCTGCCGCTCGACTCTCTTTCCACTTGGTTCGCATTTCTTGGATACTGGCAAGATCGCGTAGTGCTGTGACGAGATGACCCTGTTCTGCTAGGGTTTTCCCTTTTTTCGATAACAATAGATCACTCAATTCAGAGGCCATGACCTCACTGATTTCGAGACGACCATCCTGAACATAGCGTCGGTATTGGTCGATGACCGTTGCAGGGTCACCCATTCCGAACAGTAGACCACCTGGCCTTACTTCCTTCGTTTGACGGTCTTACGCTTGACAGTCTTGCGCGCAACCGCCTTCTTCTTCTTAGGTCCAGAGTCATCGTCCCAATCATCATCTTCGTCATCGAATTCATCATCATCATCATCATCATCATCTTCGATTTCTTCAACTTTTTCAGTTTGACTCTTTTTATCTCTACGCTTTCGGTCACGACCTTCTGATTTGGCAAACGGATCATCTTCATCTAAGCGCTCTGTAGCGCCATCTGAAAGTGACGCCATATCACCTCGAACATCATCAGGAGATCCTGCATCAGATGAATCTCCTCCGCCCATGAATTCTCGCATCCAATCTTCTTCATCATCCTCTTCGCCTTTCTTCTTCTTGCCATCGCCTGAAGCCATTAGCACACTCATCATCGTGAGGATTAGCAAGACAACATTGATTCCACCGAGTGCATAGACCATCAGATAAACGCCTTCGTAGTAACTCTCTTCAGCAGTATCAACTTCTACTGGGGGTTCAAACACACTCTGGCCGATACATGCCGATTCGTAATCTACAATGGTGCGAACACAATTGTCAACTGTGAATTGGGTATTCCATTCTTTCTGGTTACCCGATGAATCTGTAACACGGATGTACACTCGTTGGGTGAATCCTAGGTCATGGAAGGTCGATGCTGGCTCCCAAATCTCAAAGACCTGAGTATTGGAATCTGTGGAATAACTGGTCAAATCAGTGACAGCAGTCCATTCCGTTTCGCGCATGAGGTTGTTCTCATAGTACCTGAATTTGATCTCGACCGCAGAAATTCCAACATCATCGGACACCGCTCCATAGACGTGGATTTGTTCACCGTAGAGATAGAGACTGTCTGGGCTTGGTGCATAGACCTCGATGGTTGGCAACAATGAATCAATTGCCCAACCCATGACATCGATTGTAACCATATTCTGGGAGACATCCGAGATGATAATCACCGCATGAATATCTGCAGTTTGCATATCGCTTGTGATTTCAAAATTGAATCGATATGCATTGGCCACACTTCCTTGAAGGGGTTGCGCTCGAACAGTTGAACCACGTTCTGTGAAGAATTCACCACTGAGAATGGTTCCAAACTCATCTACTTCAAAGTCAGAGGTTGTGAGATCTAGAATTGGATATTCACTCAAAGGCTCATTTGAGTAGATTCGCAATTGGTAATCACCTGCACGCAAAGCATTGACAACTTCTCCATCTTCAGTTCTAATCACTTCAATTGTCACTTCAGGGGAGGTGGTATCTTCAACGACCTCACGTGCATTCATCGACATCGAAAATTGGGTATTTGCATTTCCGTATTGGTCCGTCATTGTGACGGCATACCATGTGTTCTTGTCGAGATTATCAGCAAGTGGAATGGCTCTTGTGAAATCCGGGACATTGTTGTAAAGGGCTTCGACCGGTTCAAGGATTGGTTCCCATCGGTCATCCAATGTCACGTCCCCACTCATGAGTGTCTCGTTCCCATCGAATGGGTCGGTTTCACATCGCCAAATTTGGTATGTTTCTCCAGATTCAGACATCGAGTTGACCCAGCGTAGCAGAGTAATTTTTTCACCCGCTTGATCGGTCATGTATGCATCCTGTAGGAAGGCCAAGTCGGGCTGGCGAGTATCTTCATCAATCGGTCCCCAACAGTTCTGCATGAAGCGCAAATCTTCGTATGGTTGCGATGAGAGGCTGTAACGTGCAAGACTGGATACGCAGTAGTAACTGGGTTCGTCGACGTCATCTTCAATCGGGATGGTGACCGTTTCTACAGAATCTGGAACAGTGGCAATCAGTTCAGCCACCAGTTCTAGGTTTGAAAGAGAAGTCAATCGTACGCTAGATCTCCAAACGTGATATTGTTCACCTTCCACGCCAAGTTGGTCCGTCCACGTCACGGTTGTCAGTCCACTACCCAAGTATTCAGCATAGACATTGGTCGGTTCAGCGACCCATGGCGTGAAGGTATCTTCCGCCACTGCACCAATACCTTCGGAGATGATACTGTTGTGATTTCCATTTGTATCTGAGGCAGTCACTGCGTAGAAGGCAAGACCGAGCATACCACGTTCCACTTCGTGACGATAGGTTTCATCGCCATCACCAGCCGTTCCAATCATTTCAACGCCAGATTCAGATGTATCATTAATCTGTGAACCAGATCGCCAGATGTGGTATGTTTCACCCTCTTCAAGTTCAATGTCGGTCCAAGTAATGGTTGTATTTCCTGTTCCTCCAGCCGGTTCAGCCTCAAAGGAAGCAGCAACACCCTGAACGGATTCAGGTGCAACATTGTCCTCATGAATGGAGTTTCCAAGTGTATTTGTCCCCAAGAATCGAACATCTTCGTATCCGAGGTAGATGTAGGTTACCGAGTAGTATACATCAATGTCAGTCTCGGTTGGTACAGTGTAACGGAAGGATGTCTCACCGGCACTGAGTTGGGCAATTTGCGAATGCGGCATTGATCCCCATGTTTCTCTTTCTGCCAATGCCATATGGCGATAGACCGAAATTTCGTAGGCTGCTTCTCCAACCTCTGGTAGACTATCTGGAACGATTGTGTTTAGATTGACCCAACTGATGTCGGTGACGCTCAGTGATTCCACATAGTTAGCCTGAACGAAAAACGGTGCAGTGATCTCGTTAGTGAGTTCAGATACACCCTCAGAAACATTGGCCTCTCCGTGAATGTAGTTGCCAACATGAGATGGCGAATACGTGATGCCATCGAGATCATACTCGTAATTATTGGTTGAGTCACCATCGTCATTATTTTCGAAATATGTTACAATGGCGTAGTAATAGGTGCCGTTTGTTCCGGCTGGAAGTGGGTATGTTTCTGAGAACATCATGCCTGAACAATCGCCAGGGTTGACAGATGCACACATCGACACATTTGCCCATGGATTTAGATTGATGACAACAGAAGCATTCAGTGGTGCATTATGCCGATATACAAGATAACGAGATTCTTGCATTTGCAACATCAGTGGATAGTTTTCTGTGACAATATTACTCCATTGCACTGTTGTTGTTTCAGTGACGCTGTCAAAATAAGCCCCGATATTTTGAGCTTGTAATTCAGCATCATCACTGGATTCTCCGGATGCAGTAACAGGCGGAACCCAAGTGATTAGGGATCCTAGCAACAGGGCAATCAAAAGCATTGGAACACGAGAATTCGTCTTACGCATGGCTTCGCCTCGGCTCCGCCCTGCCATTGTGGCCCATTTGAGTCTGACGGCTTCAAACCCGCCTATAGGCGGGTTGGATTAGTGTATCTTATTCACCATCGAGGAGTTCCTTACGAGATGAGGAGGCACGAGTCAAAAACGTCCAAATTCCACCCAACAATGAAATCATCAAAACAGCGCTCAGTGCATTGATTTCACCGAATCCAACTAGATTGGCAATTACATCAGGAATTTCAAGGTCAGCGGTGCCTTGGAATGCCATGATTGCACCCAAAAATATGCCCACAAAAGTGGTCACGAGGCGATCCGCCCGACTAAAGCCGCCGTAATTGCGGTCGAGTCCCACAGATTGTGCCTGTGTCCCCATGTATGAACCGAGCAAAGTCATGGTTGCAGCAGCCCACCCCAACCAATGAACTGAAATCCAAGCAGTGTTGATTCCGATGGCAATTAACAAACTCAAATCGACCAAGCGATCAATTGTGTGGTCTAACCAATCTCCATATTTTGACACTTTGTCATAGGCCCGCGCAACGGCACCATCCAGTGCATCCAACTCAGCGGCGACGAACAACAAAGCGAAGGCTCCTATCAGTCGCCATCCACCATCCGAATCACGTCCCGCTGTAGCGAGAAGATAGCAAGAACCCGCGGCAAATAACACACTAATCCATGTCAGTGTAGCGGGGTCTACATTCGCCATTCGATCGACGAACGGTTTCAGGAGTTTAGTATGCCAAGACCTTGCTTTCTCAAATGCCAATCAATCATCTCCATGAATTTGGTCAATCCAGTCGATACCTTCGTTTGGCCGACGGGGTTTGAACCCATCTGTTATCCAGCGCTCTGCACTCGCAATCATTGCCTCAGGTCCGATTGCCGAATCCAATTCAAGGCATGGCGAATCAAGACATTCAGCAGAGATGACTCCAATCAACTCACACTCGACATTTTCATCAATTTTTGACTGCGAATAATCGCGTTCTGATAAGCGCTCTCTCAGAACAGTGGGATGACATCGAATGAGGATGATTGCATCGATTGGAAGTAGGTGTGACAGATGACCGTCAACAAGGAGGACCCCCTCAGTCGGCCATTCCATTGTTGAGGCTAATTTATCCAAATCGATTGGCGCCGCACCGTCGTCCTCAATGCCCCCAATACAATTGTATTCTTTTGCCATTTTTTCCACGGTTGTGGTATTGATTGTTGAAGTCGAACAAAAAGTGGTTTTGCCGACACCAGGGGTTCCAGTAACTGCAATGCGAATCCCACTCATGGCCACACCACATTCATCTTAACGCAGGCGATATCCAAGAACTTGCAACCCCGTTCCTAGGGCACCGAGGAAGATGATGACAGGCCATGCCAGTGTGACCTTGACACTGTAATCTACATCGACGCTAGATTCGGTTCCACCGAACGATTGCCCATCGACGGGATAATACACATCATCACCAATATCGAACGTGAACGTCTTTGCATCTTGTGAACTTGGTCCACCGGCTGCAAAGTTCGTCGTTGTGGGGCCACATGTACTCGAAATTCCGTCACTGGGGGAACATCGCTGATATTCTTCCTCGTTCACCAATCCAACCCAGACATCCGAATCCCATGTGATCGTTAATTCAGGACTAATCAGTGCCGATGGAATTGCACTCTCTGTGAGTGGTTCATCAGCGAATCCAACGGCAGTTCCAGTCATCGGAACGGGTACGTTTTCAATTGAATCTTCGTAGGTATATCCAATCATTCCACCAATCATGAGAATCGCGCAAATCCCGCTGACGATGAGTAAGATGACGCGCTTCATGGTGCCGGCACATCCTGAATGAGTAAGAATGCGACTGCCATTATCGCATAGGTTCCTAGCAGCATTGCACCCTCAAGCCAGTTGCTCTTTCCATCCGATGCGATTGCATTTGCAATCAATACCGACAGGAAGACGGCAATTGTTTCAAACATTCCGAATTCAAAAGTCAATGGAACATCCACCAACCACGCAATTAGAATCATCAGTGGAGCGACGAACACCGCAATTTGGGTCGAGGAGCCAACCGCGATTGCGAAGGACAAATCCATCTTGTCTCGCTTTGCGACAGTGACAGCGGTGAAGTGTTCAGCCGCATTTCCAAAGAACGGTAAGAGAATGACACCAATGAACAGAGGTTCTAGACCGAGGGCGTCTCCGCCTTCGGAGACGGAATGGACGAGAATCTCAGCCATCCAGCCCAGAATAATTGTAGAACCCAACAAGAGGGTAATCGCCTCACGTTGCGACATTCCTGGAGATTCGTGCTCGTGTGTACCATCGGTCGCAAATAACTCATGATGCGTGCGCAGTTGGAACAGTAGGAACAATCCATACAGGATGATTAGGATCACCGCTGCGACGTGAGATAGGTCGACCAAACCATCCACTTTTTGACTCTCTTCGGGAAGAAATCCGTATGCAGTAGGCAATGTCAGGGTGATGACTGCGAGTAGAAGTAACGACCCATTCGCTCCCACTGCAGCAGTCGAGAACGATTGCACCTTGTGATGAATTCCACCCCATACAAACGCAAGACCGAGAACGAGCAAAAGATTGCCTAGAATTGAGCCAATCAATGAAGCTTGAACAATCTGAACCATATCATTGCCAGTCTCGGTATCATTGTTTGCGAAAGCCTCAGCAGCTGCAAAAATCGCCATTCCAGCAATAATCATCTCTGCCGCATTTCCAAATGTTGCATTCAGTAACCCACCGATGGATTCACTCGTGCGCAATGCGATTTGTTCGGTGGCTTGACCCATGATGAAAGCGAGAGGCATGATTGCGACCATAGATGAGATGAATGTCAGGACCGGATCATGTGTTACATATCTTGCATAGAGAGTGACTGGAATGGCGAAAAGAAGCAGGTTCAATTTCACCTTCAGTGGATTGAGTGCATCTAGCATCTCACCCCAACCTTCGAACTCTTGTTCATCGATAGCCGTATCTTCGGACATCTCACTCAAGCCTGCCTGAACACAACTCGTCCATGAAGGCATCCCTTAACCAATTGACATTGGAGTATAATTTCCCCATGACTCCAGATTTCTCGTGTCACAATGGCTTGGGGCTGTTCTAGAGTTACACATGACAGGTCCCTTTGGCAACCAGATTGCATAATTTGCATCCTGATCATTTCCAGGGAAATCAGTGGTGATGAAATTCGCCCCCGTTCCCAATGCGAGTTGGAAACGGGAATAATTTGCCTCTTGTGCTTCGTGGGTTGCTTCATCGGGGCGTGACCGAACCATGAATCCTAAATCCGAGGCGTTTCGAAGTCGGTCTCCGTGTGTTTCTGGATTGACAAAAGAGATGACACTCGCTAGAGAATGGTTCTCATCTACAATTGCAAACATTGTTTGATTCTCCAATGTTGGATTCCGTTCGATATAGAGATCTCGAATCTCAGTCTTGTCCAGTAGAACGAAGAGAGTCTTCCCTCGACTCTCCTCCAATGTTGGCCAGCCTTCAGTGGTGATTGCAGTTCGCAAATCAGGTGAATTCCCCTGCACATCTGTTGGTGTGATGGTTTTGTTTGAGGGCCAAGTTGCTGCAATTTCCTCTTGAATCATTTCTAAGATATTCAATTCATCAACAACGACGGGCAAATTTTTCGGCTCGACAAAAATCCACAGGGGTACGTGCTCCGGATTCTCAATAGACCAGTTGAGAAGTATGTTCATGCAACCTGCAAACCCCTCACAATTGGTCGAGGGGTCTAGTGTTGTGTGATAAACTCTCAAACCAATGCCGGGAATGTAATGAACATCCAGTTCGAATTGCCTGACACCCAATCTGTCTGCCTGCACGTCGAGTTCTGCATGAGTGTAGTTGTTCTCTGGGTCGAGGATTGAGACACCTGGTGTTTTGACATGATACGAATTGTGAGTCCCCTTCATAGTGAGATGATTGAGGCGAATTTCCTCTAATGGTGGCTCAGGCGCAACTTCATCTTCTCCGAAGCAACCAGAGAGAGATGTGAGTAGTAGAAGGGTTACCAAACTGAATGCAGTTCCCTTCATCACTACCACCTACACGTTCTCATAGTACGCTTGGACGGCATTTTCCAGTTCATCAATTACAATCGATTCGTTGACAGTGATTGTCTTTCCATCTCGACGTAATGGACGCCCGTCGACCCACATATCGAGACAGTCCCCATTGCTGTAAATCAGATTTGCAAGCAACCTTCGTCCGTCTTTTCCAATCGGCCTCATGCGGATATCATTGAGATTCCAAGCAACCCAATCCTTTGAACCTCTCACTCCCAATTCGTAGGTGTGAACAGGATCTAGCAATGTTGCATCCCAGTGATCATGTCGTTGAATCAAACTGGCCGCTTTCATCTCAGAACGCATATCCAGTGCATTGTTGCTTGCCGCACCATCCGTTCCCAAACGAACATCGACACCGGCTTCAATCATCGCTGGATAGGACATGGTCCCACCAGTGGCCAATTTCTGATTGCTAACAGGGCAATGAACTGCGTGTGCATCATGTTCGGCAAGAATACGCATTTCACGTTTTGTGACCCAACCACAATGGGCACAAATCGTACCTTCTTGGAAATAGCCAATGCTGTCTAAATATTCAATGGGATACATGCCATGTTTTGCATGACAATTGGCGACTTCTTGACGAGTTTCAGACGTGTGAATACTCAGTGTACACCCAGTTGCATTGGCAACATCAGCAGCCCTTTTCAGTAACTCTTCGCTGCATGAATAAACAGAATGTGTTGCGATTCCAAAAGACACTCGTTCTGGTGCTGATGAACCACTTCGAACCAACCCTTCGACATGCCTTAGAGCATCACCTGATCCGGCTTTGAAATTCGGTGTCAATCCATCGGTAATCGGGCCACATACAACACCCCGAAGGCCACTCTCTGCGAGAACTTCACCGACCACTTCAGGGTGGTAATACATATCACAGGCGAACGAAGTTCCTGTGGCAATGAGTTCTGCCGCAGCAGCTTTCGTGCCAATTTCAACGAATTCCGGTGTCAGTCCTTTTTCAGTAGGAAAAATACTCTCCTCTAACCATCGCATCAATGGCAATCCTTCGCCCATCGAACGATTCAGAACCATTGCCAAATGAGTATGCCAATTTTGGAAAGATCTGGTCAGTAATCGCCCACTCCCATCTACCTGGAATTCGACATCTTCGTCACCGATGCTTCGAAGCCAATCCCCATCGGGTCGAAGAATAAAATCACCATGATGGGGGTGCCCATCAACGTCGATTAGCCAAGAATCGGTGTATCGGACAAGCCCACTCGTCTCGTCCGCCATGGTGGGTTGAGAAAATCGACCCTCCATCAGTGTTCTTGCCTCAACTTGAAATCAGTCCCTTCAATGGACGGTCCATGTCGGACCCCTATCGCACACTCGGGGTCTCCAAAGATGCCCCACATGCGGAGATTAAACGCGCCTTCCGAAAGTTGGCGCGCCAATATCATCCGGATCGCAACCCGGATGACTCCGCTGCCGAGGAGCGATTCAAGGCTGTTCAGAATGCATGGGAGATGGTGGAGACGCCTGAAAAGCGTCGTAAATTCGATGAAGAGCAGCAGATGAAACAGGCTTTCGGTGGCATGGGTGGAATGCCTGGCGGCATGGGGGGGATGGGTATTGACGACCTTCTTCGGCAATTCATGGGTGGTGGTGGACGTCCACAGGCTTCACCGTTTGCTGGACAACCACGTTCAGCCCCTCCCCAATCTGCAAAAGGCGCAGACATTTCCGCACCGCTCGATATTGAAATTGAGCGTGCATTGGACGGAGGTAAAGTGCAGTTCACACACAATCGATTGATTCGTTGTTCTGAATGTAATGCAAGAGGTTGCGTTCATTGCACAAATCTAGGTGTTCGACGTAAGAAAACCCGCCTCACACTCAATGTTCCAAAAGGTGCGAAGCATGGACAGCAACTCAAGTTGCCAAAGATGGGCAATGAACATCCAACGGGTGAACCCGGAGATTTGACCGTTACACTTCGAATTGATGCAGAAGAAGGACGCCGTTGGGAGGGAGAACATCTCATCCAAGAAGTCGCAGTTCCATACTCCACCCTCATGCTTGGTGGCGAGATTCGAGTGCTGACACCAGTAGGAAAAACGGTTTCAGTAAAAGTCGCCGCAGAGACCCGAATCGGTGATCGAAAAAGGCTGCCAAAAATGGGTTATGCTGGCGCCGATCTTGATATCGAATTCACGCTCGATGAACCCGAGTCCCTAACCCCTGCACAGAAAGCTGCTTTGGAGGCTCTCAGGGACACGGGCATGTGATGGTCACACCCTTATACTCGTCTCTCCGGCCTACGGCCGGCGGACACGATGATGGACTTCTCTGACGTGGCAGATTTTGCTGTTCGCAATCGTACGAAATTCCATGTTGCAATCGTCTTATTTTCGATTGTGATGGTTCCTGGTTTACTGCAAACTCTCACTCCAATCGATGTCAACTCTTACGATATGGATACCCCTGAAATGGAAGCAGAGAAAGTCATCAATGACGAATTTGCATCCAAGGAATTGACAGTCGGCTTTGTGGTTTCAATTCGCGATCCAACATTCATTGAAAATGGCAATCAAGCACCACATGTAGACGCTGATGGCAATCCAGATCGATTGGCTTTACCCACTCCAAATGAGATTGCCCCCTTCCAAGGGGAAAATGAGGGTTTTTCAGGTGACGGAATCCCCGAAGGCGGTGTCTTTAATTTGACATTTCTCCGTGAACTTGAGCAGAAAATTATGATTGCTCGAACCGATCCTCTTGCAGAATTTTACCGTCCGATTGTGAGTGAATTGACCGGGGAAAGTGCAAATGGCACTCTCTCATTGTTTGAGCAATTTGAAGCATTCATGGACAATCGTTCATTGTTGACACGTTCAGCAATAGATCCGTTTGGCAATATCGTGCCACCCCTCACAAATTGGTCTGATTGTGGGGTATTGGAATGTTTACAATTTTCAGATGAAAACGTGACACAGGCCCACATTGATTTGGCAGCCAATCGCATGATTTTGGCTAAACCCAGCGTCTTCTTGCGTTGGACAACTACCGATCGTGCTTTTCTCCCCGATTCAACAAGTCCAGTAATCGGTCCAGTTGGCGGTCAGGTTGGGGAGGATGGTACCTTTGAGAACGCGATTTGGATGCCAGGGCGTTGGTCTGCATCATCAACATGGATTCTAATTCAATTGGATAAAGAAGACATGATTTCTTCAGGCTATACCTTTGTTTGGAGTGAAGCTCGAACCGAACCAGGGTCAATGACTTGGCACGGTCTGGATTTGTATACCACTCCACCGGAACTGTCTGCTGAAGAATGCGAGAAGAGTAAGCAATCAGGTGAAGGTCCATGTTCTGCAGATTGGGCACTGCTTCACCTTGAACACACAATTCGAGTAACCGATCAAGAATCGGTGTCCCTCCTAGCTCCTCCGTCTGGAATCAATATTGAAGTCAATCGAGAGTTGCAAGAATCCATTACCCTTCTAGCAACGATGTTTGTGTGCATTCTGGTTCTATTGTGGGGTAGCCTGCGCAGAGTTTCTGATGTCGCAATCGTAGCCACAACCCTTGGATTTAGTTTATTGTGGATGCAGGGATTGATTGGTTGGGGTATGATTCTTGGAAGCACGTTTGATGTCAAAATCATCAGTCGCAGTCAGTTCAGCAATCTTCTCCCCATTCTAATTTTAGCTCTAGGTATCGATGATAGTTTACACGCGCTTCATCGCTACAAGGAAGAACGCCATCGAGGGAAATCAACCGATGAAGCAGTACACACGAGTCTATCTCGAGTGGGTCGAGCGATAATGCTCACCTCCTTGACGACCATTGCTGCATTTTCTGCGAATCTAACATCGAGTATTCCAGCACTGCGCTCCTTTGGAATTGAAGCCGCATTGGGTGTGGCATCAGCATTTGTTTTGACCGGCCTTTGGGCGCCATTGATTCGATACGATATTGATAGTTGGATGCAGAATCGTGGCCGTCTCAAAGAAGAATCAGGCAATCAATTGTATCTTGTCCCAAAGCATTGGTTGTCACGCATTTCCGGCGGTTCGGCTTGGGCGGCGCCCATCATTCTCGTTTTCACTATAATTTTGACCGCCATCGCCACCCCGGTGATGCTGTCTCTTGAAGGCGATTTCAAAATTGAGGATTTCATGGATGAGGACGCTGAAATCTCCCAATCTGTATTCCTCATAAATGAGAGATTCAGTTCCGAGGGAGAACCAGCATTGATTCTGATTGAAGGCGATATGCTCAATCCAGATGTCTACGCTGCAATCAACGAACTGCGAATCAATATGAACATTGTAGGCATAGATGATCCGAATCGATACACAAGATTGCCTACGGGTGAAATTGAATTGCATGCCATTGACGAATTGGTGTATTGGGCAATGGGAAGTTTAGCGTCCAATTCCGAACCATTTTCACAAGCCGGTTGGAATGAATCCATGCCTGGAAATGGAGTCAATTGCGAACGTCTTCCCATGACGGGTTTGCCTGATGTTTCATCGCGTGGATGTTTGCAATTTCTGTATGGATTTTTGACAGTGCATGGGATTCCTGCCGCTGGCATCATTCCGGAAATTCCTCCTAGCATTCCAGAGTTGTACATTTCTGCGGAGTGTGAACTCAATCCGAATGCAACCCACCTTTGTATCGATGGTACCAACCCTACATACGATCGAATGACGATGCGATGGGGGATTATCAAACCAGAACAATTTACGATTACAGAGCGAGTACTCACTGAACTTGGACATGACTTGGCTCCGTTCAACAATCTATCCAATGGCGATATGGCAATCCGTGGAAATCTAGGCACCGTCTCAGATGAATATCCTGTGACCTGGGCCATTTCCACTGGTTCTCCAGTGACGAGGTATGTTGCTGCATCGAGTATGCAAAATGAACTTCAAAGCACACTCATTCTGGGTGTGTATCTTTGCCTCATCACGTTGTGGTGGGGCTTCAGGCCCAGTGTCAATCAATCCACTGCGGCATTACGCAGAGGTAAGGAAGAAGTCGCTTTGCTTGCAACGTGGGGCCTGCTTGCAGGTTTTGCAATTGGAGCAATCATGAGCCAAATCTATGGTGGAACCGTGGGGGGGATTTGCGGTCTTGTCATTTTCTTGTTGAATTTCTTCTGGGGTGAACGTGCACTCGCTTTCGCAGTGATTACCACCTTCCCAATTTTGGTTGTCGTCATTTGGCTGTATGGAATGATTGCACTCGCAGGATATGGCCTTAACATGGTCACAGTTGCGATTGCAGCAATGAGTTTGGGAGTGGGGATCGATTACGTGATTCACGTTGTTGAACGTTATCGTGAAGAGCGTGAAAAAGGTCGTTCAGTACACTCATCCCTCGTTGCAATGGGTGGCGCATCAGGCTTGGCTCTGGTCGGTTCAGCAGTATCTGATGTCACTGGTTTCACCATCATTTCGTTGTCCCCAATGGGCTTCTTTGCTTCCTTTGGGCTGTTCTGTGCGTTGATGATTGCTCTGAGTTTTATTGCTTCAATGGTGATTGCAAGTAGCGTTCTCGGCATCATTGCTTGGCGCGAGATCCGAGCAGAATCAATACGCGCCGGTGGCATACGACAATTACAAATCAATGCTGAGAATAGACTTGGAATTAGTGGAGGTGTTACAGATGAGTGAAGCACCTCGATTAAAGCAACTTGAACGTCGAGAAACTGACATGGTATTGCGATGGAAAGATGGTACTGAACATACAGTGGAATATGTAGAATTGCGATATTGGTGTCCTTGTGCAAATTGCAAACCTAGGCGTGAAGCCGAATCTAGAATCGAGGTTCTGCGCGGAGAAATTGATAAACTAAGAAACGAGAAACCCAAGGCTGAAAATGTCGGTGGTTACGGAATTCGATTCACGTTTGCTTCTGGTTGTAATTCCGGCATTTGGAGTACAGATAGACTCCACGCAATCGCAACAGGGTCCCCAGATCCCGATTCACTATGATGTGCGAAGTGTCTTAACTACCCCCCCGGTCGTTTGGATTGGCGAAGGCGTGGGTTGTCCCGCATCTTCGCTCCGCGATGGTGGATGAAATGAACCCTGATTCCAATGAGGAAGATGATTGGACGAAGTATGCCGATACAGGTTTCGAATCGTCATATGACCCTTGGGCAGATATGGTTCCAGCAACCGAAATCGAAGAAGAAGAATTTGAAGATGATTTCGACGATTTCGAGGATACCAATTTCCGAAGTCGTGACATTCCACGCTGTCCAGCACCCGCGGGCATAGAACATACCATTCGCATTGGAACTTGCAACCATTGCCTTGGCCGCGTAGCCGGGGTTCGAATTGCTGGCGACCCTCTTGATCAAGTGGGTGAAAGAGTTCGTTCACAGGCACTTGAGAGAGACCCTGACTTGAAGGTGAACGATGACATTGATTGCTGTCCTTTTTGCGAAGATTTGTTCCTTGAACTCGCTTTGATTGTCAATCGAATCTCTGCTGCTGTTGATGGTGTGGAATTTTCCAAAGCACAATTGGGGATTCATTTCGCCAAGGAGCATGTCGCGGCTGAAGAGGTCTTGCGTTCTACAATCGCAGCTACAGGCAGTCGACCATTGAAAGCGACCCTTTCCGATGCAGTTCAATCAGCCGTTTCTGTGAAAAAACCCGAGATTGTTTGGGTCAAAGAACGACCGGAGGTCATGCTCTTATTCGACACACTGACACTGGGGGTGAATGCAGATGTTCGTGCTTTATTCTTGTATGGGAGGTATCGAAAACTCGCCCCTGGAATCCCCCAGACTCGTTGGCCCTGTAGAGCCTGTCGTGGCCGTGAGGGGGGTTGTGAATCATGCAATGGGACCGGGCAACAGTATCCACACAGTATCCAGAGTTTGGTTTGTGAACCAATGGTTGAATTCGTGGGAGCCACATCTGATGCATTCCATGGCATGGGACGCGAAGACATTGATGTTCGATGTCTAGGAGAGGGGCGGCCGTTTGTTGCTGAACTCAAATCACCACTCCGCCGAACGGTTGATTTTGAGAAGTTGACCAAGAGCATCAACAAAGCGGCCAAAGATCAAATCGAGATTCATGGCCTGCGCGCCTCAAATCGTCCCGAAGTATCTAGGATCAAAGAAACCAAGGCCGAGAAATCCTATACCATCCGTTTCTCTTGTGAATCATCATTTTCTGATGAGGAAATTATCACTCGCATCGAATCATTATCGGGACAGGTTCTCGAACAGCAGACACCACAGCGTGTCGCTCATCGGCGTGCAGACAAAATTCGCCAACGAAAGGTCATCTCAATTGAGAATATTATCGTCGAAGATCACGAAGCACAATTCGATGTCCGTTGCGAGTCAGGTACCTACGTCAAGGAATTGGTTCACAGTGATGAAGGCCGCACAAATCCTTCCGTCGCAGGTCTTCTAGAGACAGACTGCGCAGTCATATGGTTGGACGTAAAAGACATCCACGCGGACTGATTTTCAATTCATTGTTAGGCGGTGTGCTTAATTAGGGGCGGCAGGTCGCCCGATTCCCCCTAAAGGGGGAAAGGGAGGCACTCGTATGCGTCGTAGCAAAGGAACCCGTCAGGGCACTCGAAGTATTCTCAAGCGTTCCAAGGCCGATAAGGGCCGGTTGAACATCCGCCGTATCATGCACAAGTATGAGGAAGGCGACCGTGTTGCAATCGTTCTAGATGGTGGCCAGCAGCGTGGAATGCCTCATCGTCGCTTCCAAGGCCGAACTGGCTTTATCCAAGAACAACAAGGTAAGGCATATGTTGTTGCAGTAAAGGATGGCAATATGCAGAAGACCGTGATTGCTCGACCAGAACACCTGCGCCCGTTGGAGTGAGAATCATGACTGACCGTGAATACACTGACTATGCAAGCGTCCGCGACGCACTACTCAACGCCCAAGACCGCCGTGGCTTCCTCTCATACGAGCAGAAGTTAGCTCTTCAACACGCAGAGTGGGCTGCAAGTGATCAGAGAAACGGTCACAAAACCGATTCCAAAGTGTACAAGTCATTGTACAACGACTTGATGGCCAATGAGAAATTGGGAGATCATCCAGATATCTGTGCAAAGATTGCAGAGATGATGCCGATGTCCGTTGAAGAGGTTCGTTCCATTCTAGCGAGCAAGCGCGTACCAATGGATGGCGGCGAAATTGAGTCCATCGTCGATACGGTTCGAAAACAAATACTGTGATACCAACATGTATCGGTCCATTTTGACCGTTCTATTATTGAGGCAATACCCACTTCGGAGGACTGATTCAGATGCAACCTAGGCCCCCCTCTGCACCGGCTGGCGACCCCGGCCCTCTAGATGGAGAGACCCATGCTCGTGTCCTTGATCATAAACCCAGTGGTATGATTCAGGGTATTTCTGAGAAGGGACTGTATTTGATTCGTATTCGTGAAGCTGCCGCTGGTTCTACGCATGAACCGGGAACTTCAATCGAACTTGAGGGGGCCAATGTACTCGGTACATCTCGTCACAGGGATTTGTCCGTCATGGCACAATCTGAACTCCACGGAGTTGTCAAATCCATTCTTTCTGACAATCCAGAGGTTTGTTTGTCATTCTACAATAGAGCCGGAAATCTAACACTCAAGATGCATGCATTCCAACTATTACCTGGAATTGGAAATTCAAAGGCCATTTCAATGGTTGAAATTCGCGGTCGTACTGGTTGGGAAACAATTGCTTCGTTAGATGAAGCATGCCAAATCGATGCCGCTGATTTACTTGCAGATCGATTGTGTCAAGAAATTGTAGACCCACACACGACACCGAACCTTCTCGATTTGCTTATCCGTGCGTGAGGGATTTCAGTGGAGCGCGATGCGCGCTTTCTTGTTGATTTACACCGCGATTTACATCCAGTTAATCGTGAATTAGGGCAACACTACTTGGTTGATACTTCAGTACTCAACGCAGCGGTTGAGATGGCTGGAGACATCTCATCCAAGCATGTCCTAGAAATCGGGTGTGGCCCCGGTTCTCTCACGAATCATCTACTACGTGCGGGCGCGCGTGTAACTGCCATCGAAATCGATTCGGGTTCATTGGAGCATATGCAAAATCACTTCGAAGAAGAAATCGAAAGTGAACAATTGAACCTCATTGAAGGAGACGCATTGACCGTTAAATGGCCGACAGATGTCGATGCAATTGTAGCCAACATCCCATATCAAATTTCGAGTCCACTGCTGGAACGGATGCAACGAGAAATTAGGACTGTTGCGGCTGTTCTATTGGTACAGGAAGAGTTTGCTGAGCGGATGGCGATGGCCATTGGCCCCCTTGATCGCGGCCCCCTTGGGCTCTCATTGTGGCTTGATTATGACATTGAAATCGGCCGTCGCGTCCCAGCCTCTTGCTTTTCACCTCAACCTCGAGTCACATCTTGCTTGGTCCGTCTTCAACCCATTGATCGTTTGGCATCATTGGGTAGTGCAGTCGACCGACGAATGTTCAGGCAAGTCACATCCCAATGTTTCAGTGACCGCCGTCGAAAATTGCGTAATTTATTGAAAAAATCCCCAAGACGCCTCTCGAGAATTCCTGGATGGCACCGCAGCCGTTGGCAAGAGGCAATTCATTCGTTACAGGAACATCCACTGATGGATGAACGCCCTGATATGCTTGAACCTGAAGATTGGTTAGAGATTTGCACGTTAATTTCTACGTGTGAGGCATGAAAAGGAACGTAAGCGACAACGAGTTGATAGGGAAGCCCCCTTTCCGCTGGACAGAGTGGGCTGTGTGCTGATGCAGGGCCTGCGGCCCGAATTCCGTGACTTCAAGTAGGTCGCGATGCACTGAAACTACTCACCGGGGGAATTGCAATGGCAAAGAAAGACACCTATCTGGCGCTTTTGCGCCGTGGCGTTGATGAAACCACAGCGATGACTCTCGCCGACTCCGGTCTTAAAATTGGCGAGATTAAGAAACTCGAAAAAGATAAACTTGTGCAAAATTATGGTCTCAAACCGGAAATTGCGCGTTCTGTTCTCGAAGTATTACAATCGGGCTCCACAACTGCTGGTAAGGAGAGATACCTCTCAAATGTCCTTTCAGGGGAACAAGAAAAGAAGATGGACAAGATTGAGGAACAACGATTCAAGCGACAGCAAAAGGACATCTTGTTGGAATTACAAGAGCAGCGGGAACGCCTCAAACTCGCTAAGGTTGAGCAATTCCGAAGTCAGAAAGTGGTCATGAATCGATTGGGTAAGACAATCGAACTGATTGTTAAGCTTGAGAATAATTTCGATGATGAATCCAAGGATGAGCAGCGCTCAAAGATTCGAGATCAACTTGAAACTCGTGGTCTTGAAGCCGCACGAGATCATGAGATGCTTGAACTTGAAGGCACACCACAAGACATCGTTGATTTCCGAAGAAAAATCGTTCCAAAGCTCTGCTTCCATGCTTGCCCTCAATGCGGCGAAGATATGGATCCTCGTTCCAGTGTCAACATGGACTTGGGCGACGATTATGGTTTCATCTGTTGGGACTGTGAAACTCCATTTTCATCAGTCATGGCCGATGTTGTAGAAACACGTTTGGAATCTAAGAAAGATTGGATCAAAATCGACCCAAAGCGTAAACCACGTGAGAAGGTATTGCGTCCACCTCGGTCCAAGACGGATTCATTCAAGGAAACAATCAAGGCTGATTTGGCCGCTACAGGAGCCTCAGCCGATACGATTGCAGCAGCGGTTGAAGAAAGCAACCTCTCCAGCGGCTTGATGTCAATCAACGATTGGATTGATCAGACCCTCGCAGTCAAGGGTTACATTCAGGCCCAAGAAGACCGTGAAGATTTCATCATTGCAACCGGTGCCGGTGCGACCAAGTTCAACAAGTGGATGAAGAAGGCTGGACTTGCATTCAACAAACAATCTGGCCAATGGACACGCTGGGCAGACCGTTAATGCTCAACGCTATGGCATGACACCCTTTGCGTTGAATCATGATGATTCCGGCACACGCATTGGCGGGGATTGCTTGTATTCATCTCGGTTTGATGGCATCACATGGTCACCATGTCCATCCGCTCAAAGGTTCACGTGAACAGAAAGGCTGGCTTTGGGTTGGCATTCTGTTGGCATTCCTCTCACATGCAGTTGTCGATGCATTGGCCATTTTCACTTATCATGATGGCAGCCCATCAGGTTCAATATTCTCTCAGTTCGTCTTTTGGTTTTGGTTGGCTGGTGCAGTTGCAGTCATTTATTGGGCGATCTACAATGATCGTCGTTACGGTTATGGGATTCTTACCGCGTTGTCCTACGATATCTGGGATCATTGGATTCTTCGAAGTATTTCTTGTGCAACGGATGGATTCCCAGATGGTTGTATGAGTGTTTATGCCTACGAACATCTCCACCTCCATCAGTTGGAGTGGTTTATTCTCGACACGGTATTTGACGGTGTAGAACGTCACTATGGAGATGAATCCTATTTCATTGTCGAATTGTGTTGTGTCATGTTACTTTGTGCATCCATTGGATGGCTTCGAAAGCATGCACCACTGCCCATGGAGGATGAGGAAGAATGAGCGATTCACAACGCCCCATGTGGCCGATGGTATGGCCATGGCAAGATGGCCAAGGGAAAACGTTGCATTGGCGAGATGCCCTCCAATCTCGACGATTTTCCATCGCTTATCTGTCTCTCATTGGTGTATTTTATGCGATCTTTGGATTGGTGTCGAGCAGTTGTTCTACATCGTCTTCAGTCATCATTTGTGATTTCGTTTTTCGGCCATACAATCTATTTGATGCCCCTCACATCTTTGTCGTTTCATTGTTCACTTCGATTTGGTTTCACAACAGTTCGGACCACATCTTGTTGATCGTCGTGGTGATTGTCATATTCCTACAGAGTGCCGAAGTTAGAATCGGTACAAAGAAGGCGATGATTGCCATGTTTAGCGTTCAATGTATGGCAGCAATTTTCATGACGTTCTATCTCTACACCGGCGATTATTTCTATCCGGAAGATGGCTGGTACGATTATGGAATCCGCGGTCGAAATTACATGGGTGGTTCCGTTGGTTTATTCGGCGTCGTTGGCGTATTGTTTTCACAAATTGAGCGTCCCTTTGCGGGAGCTTTGTTTTATTCTGGATTTGAATATTGGAATGCTCATATCTACGGAGGGGCATCGATGTATGTCGTCTTGGGTCATGTGACTGCATTTACGATGGGATTCATCCTCGGACAATATTGGCTACGATTGGAAAACAAACAATCTCTAACTGATGAATTAAATTGAGGCAGGCGGTGGGGTAATCATGGCGACGATCCGCATCTATCGTGGTGAGTTACTTCTCGGAGTGACCGAAACTGAACCCGACACACCTCTTCTTGAGTTGGCTGAAGCCATCGGTATTGAGATTCCACGAAACTGTACATCTGGAAATTGTGGAACTTGCATGTGCCGAATCAAATCTGGTTCGGTGTCGATGCCAGAACCATTGCCACCTGGTATCGATGAAGATCTCATCGAAGAGGGTGCAGTTCTAACCTGTATTGGAATTCCTGAAGGTGCGGTTGAAATCGATTTGATTCCACCATTGTGAGGTGATATTGTGGCGATTGATATTCCAATGTCTGTCATTGTGGTCAACATTGTCGGCATTACAGTAGCAATTTGGTTTCTACGCAGTCGGTTGAAAGCAAAACTGGCTGAAGTTGAAGAACGCAAGACCCGCAATCGTGATGATTAGCGTGAAAGCCAGCCTTTGTAGACGAAGTAGCCGAGAATCGCTGCGCTGGTAAGGCCCATCAGACCCATGATTTGTGGCAATCCGAACATCTCAGTAGAGGCACCGAACACTTCGATATTCATCCCGAAGATTGACGCAATTGCTGTAATCGGGAACATCAAGGTTGCTAGAATGGTCAGAAGCCGAATGACATCATTCGCTTCAGCTTGTGATTCAGCAAGGCGCATTGTGGATTGTGAAAGGTAGGTGTCGCGTGTGCTCGCAGCGCCTGCATTGTAATTCTCAACGTCATTCTTGAGTTTCGTCAGAACATCGAAGATGTCTTGCCAGTAAATCATGCAAGATTCGGTGATGTAATCTTGATCAGGGCGCATCATTCGACTGACCACTTCATGCAAAGGAGCAACTGACTTTGTGATTTCACGCAAATCCTGCTTGAGTTCGTGCAAATCTTGAAGCAAATCATGATGCTTTGTATTTGGATCAAACACACGGTCCTCGAGAACATCGATTCGCTCAGAATATCCTCCAAGAATACGATGCCAGTCATCCGCAATCGCATCGAGCATTTCGTAGAGCAAGTATTCAGCACCCAATTCAACTCGTCGTTGGATTTTTCGGGAACCAAATCGTTTTGCAAAATTCTTCACTGAAGGCATGGCCGAATGACGAACGGTCACGAGCAAATCATCGGTGACGAATACACATAGAAACTCAGTATCGATTTCACGGTCAGCATCTCGTGCACGTACGATGACAAATCGGTGTGTATCGTAAACGAAAGCCTTGGGGACCGGTTCCTTGAAACAATCCTCGACCGCCATCTCGTGGTAGCCTTGAGCAAGCAACCATTTCCGCTCATCTGCCTCCGGATTTCGCATGTCGACCCATGCGAGTCCCTTGGCTGCCTCTATCGCAGCGGAAAGATCCGCGACAGCGAGTTCCTCGCTGTGCTTGGCACGGTCTCCCGACACGCGCAGTGTGATGGTCGCCATGGTCCGGCGGATGACGGCATCCATTCAAGCGTTCCGATTTGTAAAAAAATGCTGAATTAGCCGTTTATCGCTTCTGTCCAGCGATGTGCATCGGGGACATCAATCACTTCAATCTGTGCACTGACAATTTTTTTGTGTCCTTCCAACTTGGTTTTGAGGTCGGATAAATCCACCAGACAACAGGGGCAATGAGGTCGACTCGGTCGAATCTGAAGTGTGACCACCGCTTCTTCGTTGACATCGAGTCCGCACAACCATCGCTCATCCATGATTGAACCCGCACCATGGGGGTCCTTCCAATCGCGCAGAATCTCGGCAAGCGCTTTTTTCGCGGCCTTCTGCGCTCGAGTCATGACTACACCCAGGGGTCGATGTTAACGACATGGTCCACAAGAACAATTCGACTCTTTGCAGCATCTGCATTCTCACAGGCCTTCTTGATCATGTTGCGCATCCAACCCATCATGAACAGGCTTTGTAAGCGGTCCAATTTCTGGATAAAATCCGTGGGATCTCCTCCCAACAAACCGTTCTTCATTTCATGTTGAACTTCGCCCACATGGTCGTAGAATAGTAAAATCAATTCTTCGATGGTCTCATCATGCACTTTCTTTCCATTCGCAAAACTACGCGCCATTTGTCGAAGTATCTGAGGAGTTAGAACCCCAGTCCCGTCTTCCAACGCATTTCCAATTGCATCGCGAGTTGGTGCTGCTGGAGCGAGAGCTTCGATTGCTTCCTCAGAGGGGCCTGTGTGTCCCATCGCATCAAGCGCTTTTTGCAAATGTCGGGGTTTGATGGTGTTCATTCGATCAGCAGATGCAAGATTCGCAGCAGAACCCACCAATGTGCGAAGATAAGCCTCGAGTTGTTCGTTGGCTGCAACTACAGCGGCAGCACCAACCGAATCAAGCCTGCCAATATTATCAATCATCATGCC
>Ga0208639_1000433_pt1 | contig 32317 bp, 28 predicted proteins | sample ETNtaG_33_FD_185772 | JGI IMG/M metagenome (GOLD analysis project Ga0208639, IMG submission 185772) | Marine microbial and viral communities from oxygen minimum zone, Eastern Pacific Ocean - ETNP201310SV76 (SPAdes) (version 2) | ecosystem: Environmental > Aquatic > Marine > Oceanic ...
CAGTCATTTTTAATTTCAGACCCGATTCCTCAAGTAAATGAAGAGGTATCATTTAGTGTACAAATTACAAACATGGGAAGTAGAGTCATGGATGACTTGCAGGTGCGAGCGACAGCAGGCGGGCAATCCCTCACCACTCATACTATTGCGTTAGGTCCTGGTGAAGTCAGAGGTGTCAATTGGGAGTGGACTCCTACAGCGAATGGTGATAATGACATCATCATGCGGGTTGACCCTACAGATGCATTTGAGGAATTGGACGAATCAAACAATATCTATCTAGAAACCATAGGAGTTACTGAACCAGGGGTTCGAGTTACTGCAGAGAGCGTGATTAAGCAAGTCAGTGATCCTGCTGCCTCTACAGCGCAATGGAATTTGACAATTAGAAATACTGCGTTGATACCGACAAATGCAACAATTTCAGTTGAAAAACCCATAAGAGCGAGTGATGGGCAGTCATTTGATTGGTTCCAATCCTTTTCACAAACAACATTTTTGCTAAATGGTTCAGGAAATGAAGACGTTGGTTTAACCATGGTCCACTCCACTCCACCAGAACCGGGGATATACCAATTCACTGTAACTGGAAGGGATGTGGATAATGGGATTGATTACCCTATTACGCTAACATTGGATGTCCCAATTTTGTCCGGATTCAGATTCGCTAATTTCAATCAACAAGTAGTATCTCCTGTTGGGGGGACTTCATTTGATGTGACGATGTACAATGAGGGCAATGGTCCACAGGGTTGGGATTTAGATCTCTTAGCTCCAGCAGGTTGGCACTTAGGTTTTGATTCACTTGGTTCAATACCTGGGACCCCCTCAGCATCCTCGGGATACATCCCCACATCGGGAACTAAAGTTGTCAGCGTTACTCTTGAACCCCCAGAAGGGCAGATGGTGTCAGCAGGTACTGCACTCACCGGTTCGTTAGTAGCAACTTCTCAACTAGATAGCAATTTGATTTGGCAATTAGATCTCAATTTCCTTGTTGCAGGGTATCAAAACGCTTCCCTTGTCAATGAATCAACATTTGGTACTCTCCGTCCAGATAGCCAGTTAAATCTCCGTTTTACAGTTAAAAATGAGGGTAATATCGAATTATCATTGTCTGCGTCTGCAGAATTGCCTGGTGGTTGGGATGTTTCAAATCAATTACCAACAATGACTCTTCAACCCACAGAAACAAAATCAATTGTTGTTGCACTCCAAGGAAATGGATTGGCTGCAAGTGGTCCCATGGAATTGATTATGATTGATAGTTCAGGTTACCGCGTAACATGGTTAGGCTATCTAGAGGTGCAGTCAGTCCCCCAACCAAGCCTCAGTTTTGATGAGATTGTTTTCAGTGACGGTACTCGTTCATCAAGTATTCTTGGCCTTGGTAATCACCCTGTGGGGATGCCAGGATTCAGGCTTATTTGGCTGATAACAAATAGTGGTTCACAGTCATGGACTCCGTCTATTGACTTACTAATGCCTTCAAGTGCTTGGACAGGATTATGTAATCCAGTGGGTGAAATTGCGCCCGGCTCTGGTGAACGTATAGAGTGTCTAGTGGTGATGCCTGCGGCGACAGTCGCCGGTACTGAGCCTGCAGTAACGATGCAGATTGGTGTTGGTGATGTACAGATTGTTGATACAGTGACACTCAAAACGGCTGCAACTAAGCAGGTAATCTGGGATTCTTTGGTTGAGCCGGAATTATTTGTTGATGGCATTAAGGCAACTTTTTCTGTTGATATTACTAATGATGGCAACTCTATATTGTCTCATAGAATTAGTGCGGTTGGGCCAGATGGTTGGGAGGTTGAAATTACCAACGCAGAGATGGTTGAGTTACAACCAGGTGAAGTTAGGACATTGAATATTGATGTTACTCCTGACGATACGGCCCCAAATACAATTATTCTTAATCTAGAATCAGCCGATGATGTCAGTGGGTCATCATATAGTTTTGATTTGAATGCTTCAGTGAATCCTGCAAAAGAGGTGGCATCTGGAAACTCTGCCTGGGTTTGGGGGATAGCAATTATTCTGATATTGGCACTAATTGGGGGTGTGGTCGTTGTAATCATTTCAACAAAGAAAGAAGCACCTCCATATGCTGGATTTCAGCAATCCCCTCTAACTATTGCCTCCCCCGAAATACCTGTAGCATCTGTCACACCACCGGCAATCGTGCCTTCTCAAGAGGTATTACCTCAACCCCCGCCACAGGCTGTAGCAACGCCTGACATTGGATCATATCCACTTCCCCCGCCCCCTAAAGCACAACCTGCACAAGCGCCAGCCGCTGCAGATTTCCAATCACCTGAAACTCAGATTACAGCTATAGAAAATGCTGCCATAGCAGAATCAACTGAAACCGTTGTAAATGCCGAAGTTCCTGAAGCAGTGGAAGCGCCTGTGGCAACAGTGCCTGAGAAAGATGATGCTGACCAACAAGATGCGAACCACAAATGCTGGGTGTGCCTTGAAAATCTTCCAGCAAAGGGATGGCAGGCTTGTCCGGAATGTGGTTCTAGATACCATCTTTCTGACTCGCAGTGTGGCGTTTCAGTACTAAATCAATGCAGGACTTGTAGCAATCAAGTAGAAAATTTTGTGAAGGTGGAATGAGCGGATGTCATCAGAAGTAACAAGAATTCAATCAAGCCGTATCTTCATCAAGGGGGGGCGGACTTCGTCTACTATGCGCAACCGGCAGTTAGGTGCTCGCGTAGGTGCAATTTTATTCACAACAATGCTTGTTTTAACGCTGGTTCCGACTGCACAAGCAGAAATTGGAATTAGCTTATCTTCAAGTCCAACTAGTCAAGAAATTAATCCAGGCGAAAACGGAACCTATGATATCACCGTCATGAATACTGGCGATGAGGATATGACCGTTCAACTCACCACTCAACAGGCTCAAGATTGCACAGGTTGGACATCAACAATTGAGCAAGTAACAGGGCAAATTTCGGGTGGCTCTTCTGAAACAGTAACTCTTACTGTAACAGTCCCACAAAATGCTGAATCGGGAGAAAGTTGTGAAACAACTGTTGCCGGAACTGGCACAGCCCCTCTCAATGCCCCTGAAACGGGAGATGTTGTAGTCACTACGACAGTAGGCGAAGGTTCCGGTGGGACGATTACGGGTGTTGACTTGACTTCGTCCCAGCCAAACCGCAATTATCAGGGAAACAATCCTGTGTCATGGACAGTCAATGTGGAAAATACAGGACAAGCTCAAAATGAAACCATCCAACTATCGTTTGAGAGCAATGCAACCTGTGAGTCTAATTTGAGTCCTAGTGTTGATCCAGATACCGTAATGGTTGAATCAGGGGAGAGTGAAATTGTGACCGTTGAAGTAACAGTTCCTGAAGGTACTGAAGCAGGCGAACATTGCTTCTATCTGAAAGGGGTGGTAACTACTCCACAAACTCCTGAGCAGGCATCTGATTTCATCCAATTACACCTTGATGTCCCAGAGATGAAAGAGTGTAGTGCCTCGCTTGCTAACGGAGGTGCTACAGTTGATCCAGATGAAACCAAGAGTTACTCTATTACATTCTACAATGAAGGAAATACCGATTGGACGATTGGTTTTTCTGTCAATAGTCAGAAAAATTGGGTTTCAGCGAGTGGTGGCTCAACTAAGTTATTGCCATATAGCAATGGTAACGGTCAAGCAGTATTCCAATTTGATGTCACGCCAGATGACTCACTTCCTGCTGGAAGTATAGTAGATTTTACTATCGCTGGACTCGATGGTTCAAGCCAGAAATGTAGTGCATTATTCCAAGTCGAGCTTGGGCAAACTAAGGACGGCGATGTACAGTTGGAATCGTCTAGAATAGATAATGTCGAGCCGAGCGCAACTCGTTCAGTCCTCATTACTGCTTACAATCTTGGAAACGGTCAAGAGACCTTCTCATTAGGAGTCACTACTCATGCGGGTTGGGTGGCCTCTTTGGGGTCCAGTTCTATTTCACTTGAAGGGCGTCATTCTTCTAGTGGCTCCAGCGGAACAGTTCTGCTTGAAATCACAGCCCCAGAGGATGCTCTTGCTACCGATGAGTTGACATTTGATGTAACCATATTTTCTGCTGGCGGTACTGCCTATGGTTCTGATACACTCACTGTTACTGTTGCCGCTCATCGAGCAATGTCAGCAGAGATGTTAGCAACTGAACAATTTGGAAAGACTGGAGAAGTGGCTCGCTTCCCAGTTACTTTCACTAACACTGGCAATGTTCAGGATTCGTACACTTTGACAGTTTGCGACGAGCCTCCTTCATCCAACCCCAATCTTTGTGAGTCAACTAATTGGGTTGCTCGTTTTTCAGATTCAGCAGGTTCAGAGATTACCAGCGTGTCATTAGGACCAAGTGATTCAGTCACTGTTTATGCTGAAATCACAGTTGAAGGCGAAGATGAATTCGAATCAGAAGATTTCCAAGTACGAATTAAGAATGTTAATGATGGAACTGTACAAGAGAGATTTGATTTGAAGGTCATTGTATCTAACCACCTTTACCGTATGGGTATGGCTCTCCAATCACCTGGCGAAATACCAGACATGCAAGAAGTGGAATTACCACCATTAGGTCAAGTTGAGGTTTGGGTAATAGTCACTAACATTGGTTCATCATCTTACACTGAGGAAGCTCTCATTTCTGTAGAGGGGTTAGCTTCAGAAACAACAATTGAAATCTATTTTTCTAATGGCACATTGATTGGCAATTCAATCCAACTAGAGAAGGATCAATCAGAACTTTTGCGAGTAGTCATTACGGTACAAGATGGTGTGGAGAATGGGGCTAGTGGTCTAATCAAAATTTCAGCAGCATCTAGCCGCAATGCAGCAGAATTGTCCACAGTCAAGATATCCCTTTCAGTTCGCACCAACCATGAAGTGGCCTTCGAGGTTGATGGTGGCGTCGATAAATCAATTGAATACGGGGAAATTTCCATAATTTCAGTTAATGTCACTAACAACGGGAACGTTGAGGAAACAGTGCGACTGTTGAGTAGCGAACCAATGCGTGGTTGGGCAATTGAAATCACCGAAGAAGAGGTGATTCTAGAGCCCGGAGAAACAATAGTAGTCGAGATAGTAGTAAAACCTCCAACTAATCTTGACCAGAGTGACACATTTGATTTCACATTGATCGCAGAGCCTGCATCTTCACCAGTATCTGCTCAACCAATTGATGTATCAGTTACAGCATCCCCTTCAAGTGGGATGTTCGGTAGTGGTGGTAACTTACAGGTAATTAGCCTCGCTTTCCTAGGTGTGTTGATATTTGGCGCATTGTTGTCATCATTACGTGCCCGCCGAAGTTGATTTTAATCAACTCAAAGAAGCATCGTTGAACTTCAGGTGCTAAATCATCATTTAATCAACAATTTGTAAACCCTTGTAGCCCCTTCGGGGCTCAAGGGACTTTGGTTATCCTTATGGGGTCTATGCAAGTCGAAGATACTAACGAACCGGTGGTTTCGGGGTTGGTGCGACATATGGTAGTAGAGAGTGTCCCAACTGCCTATCTCGGTTTAGCAATAATGACAGTCGTAGGAATTGGATTTCCTTTAGGTGCCTTTGTAGTTTCAAAATTCCTAAGGCCCACCCCCGACCCAAATAATCCCAATAAATTACGTTCACTTCTTTTGGATGGTTTAGAATCAGATCATACCCTTCACAGTCGCGGTGATTCCACCTATGAATGTGGTTCAGATCCTGTTGGGGATGCAATGATTGATTTTCATTTCCAATATTATTGGTATGCGATAATCTTCCTTGTTTTTGACATAGCCTTCATGTTCCTCGCTTTTGGTGGTTTACTTTCAATTCACTCAGTACCTGGTGATCCCAATTCAATCGAATTAGCTTTGGGAGGGGTTGTTACAGTGACAATCTTCCTTGCCCTCATGGGATTAGGCGTGTGGCATGCATTTCGTAAGAGAGGGAGAATTTACATTTGAGGTGGTAAAATGGCAGACGATGCTCAAAATTATTCCATGTTCAATAGCCAAGCACTCGTCGATGTAGTTGGCGATACTACAGATGCAGCATTAGAAGCAAGCAGCATAAAGAAATTCATCAGTGTTCTAGCAGGTCGCTTTTTCAATTGGGGTCAGCGCAAGTCGTTGTTCCCTCTTCATTTAGGAATCAAGTGTTGCGCACTAGAGATGGCCGCTGCTGGCGGTGGTCGCTTTGATGCTGAGCGATTTGGTGTGTTTTTCCGCTCTTCTCCACGTCAATGTGATGTTCTTATTGTCAATGGGCCCGTCTCCAAAAAATTCGCAGACCCAATAGTCAGGCTTTGGGAGCAGATGCCTGAACCTAAGTGGTGCATAGCAATGGGCGAATGTGCAATTTCGGGTGGACCATATTACCAATCTTACAATATTCTTGAAGGAGTAGATACTCTGATTCCTGTTGATGTGTATGTTCCTGGGTGCCCACCTCGGCCAGAGGCATTAATCGATGGTTTCGCTCATTTGAGAAAGAAGATAATGAAAATGGGTGTCAAATCAAGTTCAAAAAATGTGGGGGATGCTCCAATAATTATTGGAGACGATTGATTTAGGTGGTGTTTAGTTTGGGTATTAAGACTAGAGGAGAGTATGCTGAAGAGGCTGCTCAACAAGTCATTGATGCTGCAATCGTGCGCTGGCAAGGGACAGGACTCGAGGCAGAGGTTCGCAATCACAAAAGTGGCATGGCTCGTCCTTATGTTTACATCAAATGTCCACGGAATCACTGGAGAGCGGTTGCTAAGTGGCTCCGTTTCGAGATGGGGGCAGATCATTGCTCAATGATTACAGGAATTCATTGGCCTGACGGCCCAGATGATTGTAAATGGGAAGTCGTAGCTCATCTAATGAGAATGAATGTCATCAATCCACCAGAGCGTGGAGGGTGGACAAAACAGGTGATACGTGATCCCAAAATATTGCAAGATGATGATGTCCCCATGGAATTTGAAGTTAGCATCTCAATCCCAGATACTAGAAATCCGTCAGTTCAGTCAGTTCAAGAAGTTTGGATGGGTGCTGATTGGAATGAAAAGGAAACTTGGGATCTTGTGGGGATTGATTTTGAAGGTCATGAAAATATGCGGCGTGTCTTGCAACCTCACGATACACCTGTAGGTTTCCATCCATTACAGAGACAACACAAAATTCGCTACCATGATTTTGAAGTTATGTATGATGATGCTCAAGGCTTTGGTCGCAAAGCCATTGATGAAGGGAAGACAAAGTGAGGAGGTGATTGATTGGCTGAAATGTGGATTTCTATGGGGCCCCAGCACCCAATGACTCACGGACTTTGGACCCTCAAAGTCAAAGTTGATGGTGAAACAGTGGTTGATACCATACCTGATTTAGGATATATTCACCGCGGTGTTGAGAAGATTTGTGAATCTCGTGACTTTACTAAGATTACAACTTATTGTGACCGTCTTTGCTATGCAAGTGCTAACACTTGGTCGCATTCCTACATTTATGCGGCTGAGGACTTGTTGGAAGTTGAAGTTCCTGAAAGGGCCGAATACATCAGAGTAATTGCAGTAGAATTGCAAAGAATTGCTAGCCATTTAATGTGGCTTGGAGCATTCTGTCCTGATATCGGAAATCTTACTGCCTTTGTTTGGTGCTTGAGGGAGCGTGAGATGATGTTGGACCTCTTGCAAGAATTGGGTGGTTCAAGAATGCACTATAATTTCCCAAGGATAGGCGGCGTCAAAAGAGATTTACCGATTGGTTTTGCTATGCGTGCTCGCGCCAAAATCAAACTCTTCCTAGATAGGATTCAAGAAACTGAGCAATTGCTTGACGAAAGTACAGTTTTCTTAGTACGCACTCAAGGAGTAGGTTATGCGAAGCCGGAAGAGATGGTCAATTGGGGAGTTACTGGGCCAAATGTCCGAGCCGGCGGTGTAAACTACGATGTGCGCTGGGCTCACCCTTATTCTGTATACGACCAACTTGACTGGGATGTATCTGTAGAGCGTCCTTCAATTAAAGGTGCAGATTCCTATGACCGTTATCGCGTCCGTGTTGATGAGATGCGCCAGAGTGCTCTGATGTGCCTTGATGCTCTAAACAAAATCCCTGGTGGTGCCGAAACGCATTATTCAGAAGGTGATCCAATGATTATTTCAAAAGCTAAAGAAAGAGCAGAAGAAGGAAAAACCGGCTTCCATCACTTTGAGGACTCTCGTGGAGAATCTATGTTCTACATGGTAGGAGGTGGAGATCAAAGAGGTAAGCACCCTTATCGAATTTCCATCCGTTCTCCAATGTTCCTAACAATACCATACGCGAGCAAGTGTATGATTGGATATAAGGTGGCTGACATTCCTGCAATCATGGGTTCTTTCGACCCCTGTATCGGAGAGACGGATAGGTGAGGTGAGTAGATGGGGGATTGGTTTACCGTACGCACTTGGGCGTCTGATTTTTCACAAATGGTCGCTGATAATACAATTGGAAAAACATCATTTTCAGGTTATTCCGATACTCTTGCGGCTGTAATAACTGAGACAATAATGGCCGTGAATGTCTTTGCAATCATCATGGGTACAATCCTTGTTTTGTTATGGATAGAGAGAAAATTCTTCGCACGCATAATGGACCGTCGCGGCGCAACAATGGCAATCCGCAGTTTGTGGGTTGGAGAAGGTGGTGAGCATGTTGATTGGTATGATGAATTACCATTTGGTGCAGGAAAACCAATTCGTTGGCTGAATGGTTTACTCAACAATACTTTTGGTAGTTCTTCAAAGTATGAAACGGTCGACAGAGTCAATGATAGAGGATACCATGGGATTTGGTTCCTATTACCTGGCTTGATTCAGAATGTTGCAGATGGAATGAAGTTCATGACCAAAGAGTGGATGGTTCCAGCAAAGGCAGATAAATTCATCTTTGAAGTAGCACCATTCCTAATAATTACGTCCACTGTAATGATTTTTGCATTCATTCCTCTAAGTTCAGAAATCTATTCTGCAAACCCTGAATTATCACTTCTTTTCCTAATGGCAATATTTGGAATTGCTCCTTTGGGAGTTTTCTTTGCAGGCTGGTCTTCTAACAACAAATACACTTTACTTGGTGGGATTCGTTCAGCAGCACAGTTGACAGCATACGAAATTCCATTATTGGTCACTGTGCTTTCAGTTGCCGTTCTTTCAGGCTCATTGAATATTATTGAAATTGTTGAGTTCCAAATATCCTCGGGCTCATGGAATCTATTCCTGCTCCCACTTGGTGCAGCCCTCTTCCTAATCACAATGGTGGCAGAAGTTGAGCGTATTCCATTTGATATGCCTGAGGCGGAAGCAGAACTTGTTGAAGGCTGGTGGACTGAATATGGCGGTATGCGTTGGGGACTAATGTTTGCCAGCGAATATCTGCGTTCCTATGCGGCTTGCTTGCTCTTTGCCCTCTTCTTCTTAGGTGGTTGGGAAATGCCGTTCGGTGATTCAATAACTAACATAATTCCTAATCAAGATTTAATTCTTGGTTCAGTAGGTATTGGTTTAATTGGCCTAGCTATTGGTATGCGTAGCGAGTATCCTGCTTTACTAGCACCAATCCCACTTGTATTCATGTCAATATTACCACCAGTTGCTTGGCTATTGTTCAAGTCGTGGGTTTTGTTTGCATTGTTTGTTTGGATTAGGGCATCATTTCACAGAATCCGAACCGATCAGATTCTTGAATTTGGGTGGCGCTGGCTTCTCCCACTTTCACTAGTCAATCTAGGAATTGCATTTTGGTTACGCCTCTCAGCATGGGAGGGTGGCGAATGGCCTCTATTTGTTCCAGGGCTAATCACTGCTATTGCATTAGTAGTCTTTGTAATTCTTGGAATTGATGAGGACACTTCTGAATTGGAAGGTAGGACAAGACCGTACTCAGTGTATACTGGTGAAGTCGGACCCGCCTCTCCGAGGAGCCATGAGAAATAGTTAGGAGGGAGAAATTATGCCATATCATCCACATGCACAACCTAACTTCCGCAATATAGTAGTCAGACCAATGTGGATGGCCTTGAAGACCGCATTGCGAACAATCCCATATCTCGGGAGGCTTCCATTCCTAGCATCACACGGCACCTCCAGTCCTTACCACGCACAAGAGGCAACGATGATTGATGAGGGGACTGCAGAGAGACTCGGAGAGAATCATCCAAGCGTTGGACAAACTTATGCTGTAGATAGGGAAACTTCGACATTAGTGCCTTATATTGACCGCCCGTTAACTGTGATGTATCCTTACGAGCGTCTAGAGGATTTAGAGCCATGGCTTTTCGTACCAAGTAATTTCAATGGTAGGATTGGTGTTGTTTGGGAGACCTGTACCGCGTGCAAGGCCTGTGTTAAGGCATGTCCAAACAGCTGCCTTCACATGACAACTGAAACCCGCGTCAACCTTCTTGATACAACATCAGAAGGGGATGAATGGCACGGCTATGGTGGCGAGTTAGAAGTGGGTGGTCTAGCAGCTCAGCGCAATGATGTTGATAACAGCGATTATGATTTAATGACGGCACACAATGCCGCACCTCAAGAATACAACTTTGGCTCAATCATTGACATTACCGGCGATACTGCAACAGTTCGCTGGGATGATGGCGGCATGGGCGAAGTCCCAACTGCTGATTTGACGCCTGCTGAGTCAGATATTGTATCGGGTCAAATTGACCTTGGTCGCTGTATGTTCTGCGGACTTTGTATGGAATCATGTCCATTCGAGTCATTCTTCATGACCAATGAGTACGATGGTATGTCAGGATACACACGTCAAGATCTTTGGTTTGATGCAGACCGTACCCGCCTTCTTCCTTCAGTTCATCAAGAAAGCGTTGATGCTGAATTAGCAAAGCGGGCTGAGAAGGAGCAGAGAAAGAGAGAGAAGGCGAAAGCCAAGGCGGAGGCCTGAGATATATGATGGCAGATATTCTTGAGCATGTAGCCTTTGCAATTTTTGCGGGAATGTCTATTTTTGGGGCATTAGGGACTATTTATTCAAAGAGAATCGCTCACTCTATGTTTTGGCTAATTATCACTTTCTTAGCAGTAGCAGGGGTATTCATTCTTGCTGGTGCTGAACTATTAGCAGCGATTCAGATTCTAGTTTATCTTGGTAGTGTGATGTTGGTATTCGCCTTTGGAATTATGCTTGCACGCCGTACAATCCAGGAGGGTGATGCCTAATGCGATTGAGTGAACACCTAGTTCGAATCATGGTTGCAGGCGTTCTTGCAATTCTGTTGCCTCTAATTACATTCCATCCAATGTGGGATGCTAATTCAGATACAGCTAGTATGACTACTTTCGAATTTGCCCGCGTGATGTTGACTGATTGGGCTCTACCAGTAATTATTCTTGGAATTCTACTTTCAATGGCTATGATTGGTGCATCTTACCTAGTGCGTGACGAACGCATGGAGAATCTACTATGGGAACAAGAGGAGGGTAAGCAATGATTCCAGCAATGTACCTTGCAAGCCTTGGTGCGATACTTTTCTGCATCGGTTTGATGGGGGTATTTACCAATAAGAACGGAATCATTGTTCTCATGTGTATTGAGATAATGCTCAATGCCGTAAATCTCAATTTCGTTGCTGGCGCACTTCACTATGGTGATGTGACTGGTTGGGTATTTGCTGCAATTGCAATTGCAATCGCTGCTGCTGAAGTAGCAGTAGGTTTGGCAATCTTCCTTTCCCTTTATTCAAGTCGAGAAAGTATTGTGTTAGACGAGGTAATGCTACTAAGGCACTGAGGTGAGATGATGTCGGATAATAAAACCTCAGAGATGCGTTTTCTACCCATCATTGGTCTATGCATGCTCTTCCCATTTTTGAGAATGTTTGGAGGGGAGATGGCAAATGGTGCCCCATTTACAGCATTAGAATCTGCTTTCTTAATTCCTCTAATTCCAATTGTAATCTTCCCTGTAATAGCGATTCTTGGACAGGTGAATCGCGGTGATGAGGCTTGGCGAGATCGGTTCAAGGAAGGGGGCATGATTGCTCTATGCTCCCTCGCCATCACTCTTTCATTGACTATTTGGCTAGCAATAGAATTTTTCACTAACGGTGCAAGTTTTGAAGAGCCACTCAGGCAATCGGTCTTCAATTGGATTAACTTTGATACAATTACACAAGATGCTGCAGGAAATTGGATTCATTTGCAAAGTGACTCACTTGGAGTGGGTCTATGGATTGACAATGTCTCCATGATGTTACTCTTTGTGGCATCTTTCCTCTGCTTCCTCATATGTTGGTTCTCAATTGGTTACATGAATACAGACCCAATTAACAAAGACCGCAACCATCGCTTCTATGCTGAGTTTGTTCTTTTCACTGCTGGAATGCTTGGCATGGTACTTGCTGATTCCTTCCTTTGGTTGTTCATATTCTGGGAGATTATGGGACTTTGCTCTTATCTTTTAATTGGGTTCTATTACGAGCGCCCAAGTGCTGCCTATGCGGCTAAGAAAGCTTTCTTGACTACTAGAGTGGGCGATATATTCCTTCTTATCGGCCTTTTGATGATGTACGATATCTATGGCTCTCTTGAGTTTGCAGTCATCTTTGGAGATCCCTCGCACGGACTAAATGGCGCTGTTGATGCCAGTATGTTGCGTTGTGCATTGATTATGCTATTCATTGGTGCAGTTGGTAAGAGTGCACAATTCCCACTACATGTTTGGCTACCAGATGCAATGGAAGGCCCAACACCTGTATCTGCTCTTATTCACGCAGCTACAATGGTTAACGCTGGCCTCTATCTAGTTGCCCGCTTTGTTCCTTTCTTCGATGTTACAAGTCATGGGCATGGAGTTGAAGGGCTTGGTGACGTTGCAATTTTGATTGCATGGGTAGGTGGAATAACAGCCTTCATGGCGGCTATCATTGCATTTGTTCAAAACGACATCAAGAAGGTCTTGGCGTACTCAACTATGAGTCAACTTGCTTACATCTTCACCGGTCTTGGAGTCGCTCTCTGGTTTTACAATCATGGAGAACACCACGCTGCAGTAATTGCTTTTGGCGCTTCAATGTTCCATCTATTCAACCACGCTATGGCTAAAGGAATGTTGTTCATGGCTTCAGGCTCAGTAATACATGAGATGCACCATGCACACCATGATGCCCATCATGATGATCATGGAGATGAATTTGATGCTCAAGATATGCGTAATATGGGTGGCTTAGCAAGTAAACTGCCTATTACTTCAACTGCAATGGCAATTGGTTCAGCCTCGATAATTGGTATTCCTCTAATTGGGGGCTTTTGGTCAAAGGAAGGCATAGTTGCTGAAACCTGGAATGCTGCTGCATTGCATGGTGGAACTTGGCTACTAGTGCCGGCTTTCTTGATTCTGTTAACTGCTGGAATGACTGGATTCTATATGACGCGCATGTGGATGATGACATTTGCAGGTAAGCCAAAGACAGAGTATGCGGAAAATGTACATGAACAGACACCATGGATTCCTACTCCACTAATCACTCTAAGCATCATCTCATTGCTAGGTGGTTTTGTTTTGGCAGTTCTTGGCGCCACACATTGGCTTGGAGAAGCAGAAGCACTTGGTACAGCCATCCATGAGCACGGAATGGTAGTCGCAATTCTAGATGCAATTGTTCATGCGTTCCTACCAACGGAAATGTTCCTCTTCCTCATCACATGGGTTGCCATTACGATTTCATTAGTAGTAGGTCCAGCAATGGCAATGCGTATTCACGGTGGCCGATTGAATAGTGGTGAAACAGCACCACGGTTGATATCATGGATATTGCCACTTTCATCCAAGTTTGGAAGAGTAAATGTTGATGACTTGGCAAACTCAGGTTTGGCAGATGCGTTGCATCGCCGCCTTTACTTTGATGAATTATATGAGTGGGTAATTGCAAAAACAGTCATTCCTTTAGCCCATGCACTTTCATGGTTCGACAAGAATGTTGTTGATGGTGCCATTAAGGGTATTGAATTTGGTACTCAGAAGATTAGTAGAGACGTTAGAAACTTGACAACAGGAAGTGCCTCTGATTACATCATGGTAGCAGTAATTGGGACCTTCAGTATCTTGGTATTACTATGGGGGGTGATTTGAGTGGATTTGACAATGTTTGGTAATCCTCTGACTATCTTGACTCTGGGTCCAATTTGTGCTGGCCTTGCATTTATGCTAGTTGCGTGGGCTGCTCCACCTTCAAAGAGAAAAGAAATTTCTCAATATATTCGATTGTTGATATTTGCCTTTTCTTTGCTTCTTCTTTCTCTTTCAACATTGATGTTCCTAGAGTCATATAGCGGAATATCTTGGACTTCACTTGGCTTGAACCAGTACGTCTACGATAACTGCGCTAACGCAGAGGTTGCTATTGAGGCAGGTGGGTGTTCATTGGTAGATGGCTTTGGCGTTTCATGGCACATAGGTGTAGATGGGCTATCTTTCCCAATGGTTTGGCTCACTACCCTTCTAATTCCTATTTCGATACTCGTTGAGTGGAATGCAAAGAAGGGCGCTCAATTCCACAGTCTTATCCTCATGATGGAGGGTGCATTGATTGGAGTGTTCGTATCTCTTGATTTGTTTGTTTTCTACACTTTCTGGGAATTGACTTTGATTCCAATGTTCTTCCTCATTCTACTTTGGGGAGGTGAAGATCGTAAGTATGCAGCACAGAAATTCTTCATCTATACTTTCACTGCTAGCGTGTTGATGTTACTTGGAATCCTTGTGATGTACTACTATACGCGAGTTCCTGTATGGGAGGGCAATATCACAGGCCGTGCTTTCGATATCACCTTGATGGCCTCGTCATCAAACAACTTAGGTTCTGCCTTCCTTGGTGGTTTTGGAATGCAGAAAGCAGTCTTCTTACTCTTGTTGGTTGGATTTGCTGCTAAAATGCCTTCAGTACCAGTTCATACTTGGCTACCAGATGCTCACGTGCAAGCACCTACAGCTGGTTCTATGTTATTGGCCGGTGTGATGCTAAAAATGGGTGCTTACGGCTTCTTACGCATTGCTGTTGAATTATTACCTGCTGCTATGGTACATTATCAACTTCTACTGATAATTCTTGGAATGGTGAGTTTAGTCTATGGAGCGATGGTATGCTTAGGTCAAACTAACCTGAAACGTATGGTTGCATACTCATCGGTTTCACATATGGGATTAATCTTCCTTGGAATTGCCACAATGCAACCATTAGGAATTGCTGGTGCAATCTTCATGATGCTAGCACACGGTGTTATCTCCCCCTATCTCTTCGCTGTTTGTGGCGCATTCAAGCACCATTATCACACTCTAGAAATTGGCTCAATGCGTGGAATTGCCAAGTTCTCACCATGGCTTGGTGGCCATATGATGACTGCATGGATGGGTAGCCTTGGATTGCCTCTAATGGCAGGATTCGTAGCAGAAGTTGCCATTATGATTGCCTTCTGGTTAGCCTTTGGTTGGTGGGTAATTCTGCCTGCTCTAACTCTCATTATCACTGCTACATACTATCTTTGGAGTATGCAGAGAACAATCTTTGAGGGCGGTGACGAGGGTGAGCTTCCAGATACATTACATGATGAGCCAGTGGATATTTCTTGGCATGAGAATGCTGGAATGTTTGTTCTAGCTGTATTTGCGATTATTCTTGGTGTCTTACCATTCCTCTTCTTCGATATGATGTCAGCTTATTCCACTGATTTTGTCTCAGAAGTTCTTCTTGATGTATTGAATGAGGTGAAACCATGAGCGCACTCACTTTAATCTCGGATCCGCAGACTGCTACTGTTCTGTTACCAGAGTTTACTCTGATAGTTGGTATTGTGTTGTTAATACTCGTCCCTAATCTAGGTAAGGGCACTTTCCGTCTACCCATACCAAACACGAATATTCGTTTACCCTATCTCTTCGGTGGTGAGCGTTTTGCATTCACTTCGAGCCCTCGTATTCCAGGAGTAATCAGTGTCTTCACCTTACTTTTCTCAACGGCGTTAGCATTGTGGAGTCAAATGGAGAACCCATTGTCTGAATCCAATATTTGGTGTATTGCAACGACTGGAGAGGCGTTCAGTTCGTGTGCAGGGATGATTGAACCAAGTTTGCTGAAAATAGATGGTTTCAGTCGTTTACTAGAGATTTTATTCTACGGTGCATTGATGCTTTGTGGTGTGGCAATGTGGAGCCGAATGCCGGCTACACCACGCTTCATGATTCACGCACAAGTTCTTGCGGGAAGAAGGGAAGATGAGCGCATAGGGAAACTACTCGACAACCGCAGACAAGTAGACTTCCATCTTCTTTTGTTGATGGTGGCATTAGGAATGTCAGTAGTTGCTCTAGCAAATAATCTATTTGTCCTATTCATTGGTCTAGAGTTAGCATCTCTCTCATCTTATGTTCTAGTTGCTTTCATGAAAGAAACTGACGAGGCACCAGAGGCTGGAATGAAATACTTCATTGTCGGTTCCGTTGCTTCAGCAATAGGGCTTTATGGAATCTCTTTGCTATACTTGTGGAATGGTAATTTGCAGATTCCAGACTTAGCTGCAAATTGGCAAGCGATGGATGGAATTGATCCTCTAGCACTTGCAGGTCTTGGATTCATAATTGTTACAATTGGATTCAAGGTTAGCTCTGCACCATTCCATTTGGCTGCACCTGATGCCTACTCTGGTGCGGCTAGTCCAGTTGCGGGGCTTCTAGCAACAGCTTCCAAAGCAATGGGATTCGTTGTATTACTCAGAGTTCTTGTAGCAATTACAATGCCTGAGAGCGGAGAAGCATTTTGGGTCCCAATCATTGGATTACTAGCTGCAGTAACTATGACTTGGGGTAACTTCGGTGCACTATCAAGTGAGAATCCAAAGCGAATGTTGGCATATTCATCAGTTGCCCACGCTGGCTACCTACTTGCTGCGGTTGCAGCGTTAGGAATCAACGCTTCAAGAGAAGGTGATCATGTGGTGGCAGAACTAATTGTAGCGGCTATGTTGTTCCATCTAACCGTACTTGTGCTGTTTAAGTTAGGCTCTTTCCTAGTCCTCTCTATGTTAGAGAGTGAAGGGCGCGGTTCTAGGTTGGAAGATTTGTATGGGTTAGCGAAAAGGGAACCACTCATTGCAACTGCCCTATTCATCTTCATGTTGTCATTAGCTGGGGTTCCACCACTTTCTGGTTTCCTTTCAAAACTGCTACTTGTTAGTGGAATTATTGATGCTACAGTCCACAATACAATGTCATTCGATGAGGGAGTCGTGGCAGCCATCCGCTCACTTCACTGGGTATTCTTCCTTGCATTACTAGTATTTTTGAACAGCGCACTTTCCCTTTTCTATTACTTGCGTGTTGGTTGGGTAATGTTCTTTGAGGAACCTGCTACCAAGAAGAGGTTGGTCTATGCTCCATTCTTACGTATTACCATCATGTTGTGTATGGTAGGTACGCTTGCCTTTGGAATTGGCCCGTTAGCTGATCACTTACTGACGCTTGTCAGTAATGCGGCCACTACATTCTTTGGTTGAATTTACAGATTGTAGTTACAATCACTATTGATTGATTATGGCCGTGCAACAGGCTGCCAATTCTTCAATTGAAATGATATGGGCGCGTGAGAAAAGCCTCTTTTCCGGGTCATCTAAATTACGTCGAGAATGCCTTTCATCAGCATCTTTTCCTTTCTTTACAATCGTCCAGAGTTTTTTTGTGGAAGTGACATAGATTTTCTCTGAATTAGCCATTACCCACCAATCAGCCTTTTTTCTTGACAAACCAAATCCGGAGGCTTTCCACTTAGAATCACGATCTGAGCGTTGTTCTAGCTCTAGATAATGAGCGCTGGAATCAAGAGATATTTCATCAAATCGAATCGCTATTTTGCTTCCATCAGGGGCCACCATATCCCAGCCCTCATTCTTGTGAATTCCTCCTAAATGAGTCCAGCCCATTTTTTCAGCAATCAACAATTCTTTTTCAAGAATAGACACGCTCACATTAACTCCTCAATATCTCAGATGACGTCATCTGTTTTGAGTACCGCGCATATTTCACATCATTTTTGACTCCAACCGTTTATAGGGGCGTGTTGGTCGGTTGGAATCGTGGGACGTCGTAGAGAGGAGACTGTAGACAAAGAATTGCTTGCCCAGATGGAATCTGGTGACGAGAAGATACGTGTTAAAGTCCCCAATGAGCGAGTTAACGAGATGTTCGCCATAGCAGACCAAATATTAGGAGGCCGTCGAATTCGAGCCATTTGTGCTGATGGGGAAGAGAGGATTACTCGAATACCAGGCAAGATGCGTCGCAGACAATGGGTTAGTGAAGGCGATTTGATTATCATCCAACCATGGGATTTTCAACCTTCTAAGGCAGATGTTAAGATGCGTTATTCAAAGACTCAGGCAGCCTATCTTTCTCGTAAAGGAGTACTTCCCGAGATTGTAGATGTCTTTGGAATGGGTAAAGATGAACACTCTGGAAGCGATGATGGCATTTGGTCTAGTGGCGAGGAAGAAGTTGCATCTGAAGAAGAGGCTCCTGTAGAAGAAGAATCTGAAGAGGAACCTGAAGACGAGGCGTGAAAAAGAGGGGATGGCCATAGCGCGCAGGAAGGGCGCAAAGCGCCGGTCAACCAAGCGTGATTGGACTGACTTAGCAAAAGAACAGGCGAAAACCAATCTTGATGCATTTCCAGACCAAGATTGGTCTGAGTTTGAGGCCGATGATGAGCGTACTGATATTGAGAAGCACGAAATTTCAATTGACAAACAACTTGAGAAACTAGATGATGCAGGTTCGAAATATCACTGGATGAAAGAGAAAAAATATGCTCAGATGTTTAGTAAAATTGAACATAAACTGACAGGTGCTCTTGGTAAGGGTCAGTATGATTGGGTAGATCGTCGAGTCTTTGACCAGGTGTTTGACCAATCTACTTTGATGGCAGTCTACAAATTAATGCAACAGGATCACATTAACACCATCGAATGGCCGATAGCAAGAGGAAAAGAGGCACATGTATTCTTTGCCACATCACAATCTGGCCCAATTGCAGTGAAGATTTTTCATACTAGTAATGCGGTATTCAAAGGATTGATGCAATATATTGAGGGTGACCCAAGATTTGGTGGATTACGCCGCCGCCATAGAGAATTGGTGAAGGTCTGGGTACAGAAAGAACATCGAAACTTGACTAGAATGAGAACGAATGGTGTTCGTGTACCTGAATCTCTAATTACACATAAGAATGTGCTTGTGATGGAGTATTTGGGTGATAAGAATGGCCCCTCTCCTAGGTTAAGAGATGTAGAAATTGAAGAGCCCGAAGAATTATTCAATTCACTACTTGAACAACTACGAATCATTTGGCAAGAAGCGGGCCTTGCTCATGCGGATTTTTCAGAATATAATATCATGATTCACAAAGGTGAGCCTTGGATAATTGATGCGGGACAAGCTGTTGTTCAGAACCATCCGAAGGCAAAGGAATTCTTAGTTAGAGACGTTACAAGACTTGTTCAATGGGCAAATCGAAATGGTGTAGAGGCAGATTTAGCAGAGTCAACACTCTATGTTATTGGCGGATAGATTACCACCAATGATGCATTTAACTAGACATTTAGTTAGGGGTTGGCTTCAAAGAGGGGCGGTAGGTCGGGGTGTCCTATGGAGACGTCTGTCCGAGTACCAAAAGACCGCATAGCGGTCTTGATTGGCAAGGGTGGAGCGACACGTAAAGGTCTAGAGAAGGCTGCCAAAGTAGCCCTTGAAATTGACTCTAATAGCGGCGATGTTTCGATTACTTGGGACCCTGCAAAAACAGACCCAGTTAAGATGATGAAATTCCCAGAACTCATCAAGGCAATTGGTCGTGGAATGTCTCCAAAAAAGGCAATTAAACTAATGGAAGATGATTGCTATTTCCAACTTTATGATATGCGTGAATGGGTAGGGAAACAGCATTTACAGCAGAAGAGAATGCGAGGTCGTCTAATTGGAAGTGAGGGTAAGATACGTCGTTTCATAGAGAGTAACACTGGTTGTGAAATGGCTGTTTATGGCAGTACGGTTGTTATAATCGGCGATGAAGAAGGCCTCCCATTAGCTAGTAATGCTGTTGAACGAATCTTACGTGGTTCTGAACATGGCACTGTAATCAAGGCCCTTGAGAGGGAAAGGCGTGATAGAAAGATGGCTGCTAGAAGGCTTGAGTACATTCAAGAGAAGGGAGATTCCGACGAAAGTGGATTTGAACACCTTGTACCAGGGCTAGCAGAAGCGCGCCAGAGAAGTCGCCGTTACAAGTCATCACAGATTGATCCTGAAGACAAAGAGGCTGTAGCTGAAATGATGGATTTAGCAGAAGATGAATCAGTTTCTTGGTCAGAAGAGTGAATTCCTTCACCCTTCTTTCGTGTGATCCAGTACCCTATCCAAATACCAGCAAGTGCGATGACAATTAGGGATGGCGAAAATGAGGGCACAGCGCCGACCATATTCTGACTAGCTCCCTGTACGACCATGTAAGCGTCATTGTTTGCTTCATCTCGCTCTGAAACAGCATCTTCTGGGTCTACAGTTAATCGAATATCATATTCTCCTTCGTTCAGAACATTGACTGTCCAAGACATTTCTTCCTGCATATCGTATAGTGCAATTGGTGGTAGAGTCCTAGTTTCCATAGTTGTCCAACTAACATCACTATTTCTGTCAGCAGGAGCTGTCTGTAACTGAACAATTACATTCCCAGCATATGCTTCGTTACTTACTAGAATGGAGGTGATCGTAACTTCTCCCTCCGAGCCAGCTCGAACAACCAATCTGTCTACAGATGCAGAATCCCATGAGAAATCAAAGCTTGGAAAGACCACAAAATGTTGAGTTGCAGAGTTGTCACTATTTCCAGCGTTATCTACCATGACTGCTCTAAGTGAGAGAAATTGTCCTTCCTTAGTAGACCAGTCGATTGATGCGGATAGAGTAGTGGATAGGCCTAATCCTACATCAACCCATGAGCTTGTGATATCTGGAAATTCACCAATGCCATCTGAGTCAAAACCATACTGAATTTTCGTATTAGTGAGATTAATTCCAGATAAAGCATCACTTGCTTGTACTTCTATATCGATCCCACCAGATAGAGCAGTTGTCAATTCTGGAACAATCCAACCTCCGGCAACTGGTGCATTATGATCGATTTTCAGTGTGTAATTGATGGCCTCCCCTCGATTACCCACATAATCCACAGCTCTGAATTGAATCAACCGCACTCCTTCTTGCAAGGAAAACGAACCCGCGCCACCTGAACCAATGGAGGTCCACGAGGAGTCTGTAGAATCTCTAACTTCATATCCGTTAATTCCACTTCCACCATTATCACTAGCACCATTGAACAAATTGGAGAAAATAAGAGTGTACCCATTGTTCCAATCTGAATTAATTGAAAGAGAGGGGGTACCAATAGTTGGGCCAATATTATCAATCCCAAGGTATCTTGTTTCACTAGTTGATAATCCGCTAGCATCGTACACTGTTAATTGGGGATTCCATGTGCCTTGAGAGGGGAATGCCCCAGTTGTCCAATCCCATCTATAAGCTAGAAAACCAGGGCCATCATTAGATGGAACTCCAGGGCCAGGTACATTTGATAGAGTGGCGTGGTCAAGGTTTGCATCGTTAGCATTCCATGTTAATGATAGTGTTCCATCACTTGGTAAAGAGAACCATGCGCGACTAGCGAGTGAGATGCCGGTCCCATAATCCGGATTTTCTATGACGAAGGCAAGATTGCTGGGATTAGTGTTGTCAACAGTGAAATTTGCTCCATTTGTCACACCAGTGGATCCTCCATTATCCCATCCTTCAAGACGTAGTTGGTAATTTCCATCATTTACAGCAGATGAATCCCAATTATGAATCCATGACGAAGCAGATGTGATATTTGTTATAGTAACCCAACCATTTCCATCGTTTAATTCGAGACTAGCGGCGTTAAGTCCACTAGTAGTGGAGACTACAATAGTAACAGTGCCTGACACAAATTCACCTTCAGACGGACCTGTTCCAAAGGTTGGGGGGGCACTCTTTGCTCCGGTTGCACTTACTTCTGCTATAGGGATTAGTGCTAAGATGAAAAGCGCGGTAAGGGCGATAGTTACTCCAACGCGTCGCATGAGCACCAAACCGAGGACACCTGACCTTCACCTTCAACCCTTTCATCCCTGTTTGCTTGCGCATCACTTTGTGATGCGTTAGGGTTTTCTACAACATTCATGCAATAGAGTTGAAGTGTGGCCGGTGACCTCGTTAATACATGAGCCGGGGTCGAACCCTATCCGTATCCCTTCTGTTACTGTTGGTTTTACTATCTCCAGTGGTTACATCTGAGAGTGCAGGTGATGTTTCTTTTAGTGCTGAAAGCATCAATATTTCACCATCTAACCCGGTTGAAGGTGATGATGTAGATTTTACTGTGACATTAACTAATTTAAATTCAAGTCAGATTTCTGGAGTTGATGTTTCACTACATCCTGAAAGTAATCAAAATACAGCTTTTCATCAAGAATCTGTTTCAATTTCAGCATCTGGCTTTGTTCAAGTTACAGGTACTTGGGCAGGCATTTCATTTGGTTCCCATTCAGTTGTATTAGTAGTCAGTCATGATGGGGCAACAGAATCGGTATCCAAACCATTCAATGTTGATGGATTAGTTGACTTAGTGGCCTCAGATATTCAAATTACCCCAAATACCGACCTTCACCAGGGCGATGTGGTATCTTTATCAGTAAATGTGACTAATATGGGGAATCTTAACGCTCCATCATCACATTTGTTAATCCAACTTGATGGGGGTCTGCTTTCAGAGTTGGCAGTTCAACCATTACCAGCGGGGGCATCAACATTAATTCAAACTACATTCAATGCACCAGTTGCAGGCACTCATCAGATCACTGCTATTGCTAATTCAGGAAATGATAGTATTGTAGAGGGCAATACAGGCAACAATGGAGCAGTGCCACTTTCATTCAATGTTTTGACAAACCCTGACTATTTACACCACCAGCAACCAAACCCCCAAATTACTGTAACAACTAGCCCTGATTCACTTAGTGGTCCTTGGACATTAGATGGAGAAATCCTTAGGATGGGCGGTAGTGGTGAAAGTACAATTTCAATAGGAATTTTCCGAGTATTGGGTGAGACTGAAACCAGTGTTAGCAATTTCCAACTAACCTTTAGTGATACTTCCCCCTTACAATCTTGGCAACAAGTATTGACCACATCTGAACTACAGTCCAGTGAACCAGGAACTCATACATTGAGGGTTCGAATTGACCCAAGTAGGCAGGTCGCACAATCCATTCAATTCAATGATGACCTTGACACTCAAATTGTTATTCATCCCGAACCAAATGTAGTCGTTTCCCCCCACGCGTCAGTATCGAGTGATACAGTATTATCTGGCGAGCAGGTGATTTTTGAGGTCACAGTTCTAAACACAGGTTCCCTACCAGTAATTGGTGATTTAACTGCTACTTTTGATAGCAATACTCTTACTCCACAATTGTCACTTGGTATCCCAGCAGGTGAGGAAAGAACCTTCACTTTCCAAGCAACCGCAGCAGGTGATGAAAATGGAGTCCTACAGTTCATCGCTACGTGGGTACCAAACCCCGCAAGTTATGATTTAGCAAGTAATGACAATACTGCCTTCGGCACGGTCAGTCTGCGCAGTAATCTTGGGCTTCGATTCCTTGCTGAGAGTGAGACTTGGACTCCTCAACACACCCCTCTTGTAGTGGGTAATACTTACACTTACACTATAGAATTAATTTCTGAAGAAGGTTCTGGAACAGAGACCTTCACATGCCAGAATCATGGGGACAATGTTGCATTGAGTACTCAAGAATTAAATTTCTCGTCATCAGGATCTAAGAGCACAGTCATCTGCTCGTTCAAAGCAGAACAGGCAGGTTCGTATGAATTGTATGTTATACCAGATGGAAGCAGTGTTGCAACTTGGACAGCCACATGGTCAATTTCTGCAACTAGTAATGACGGCGAATCTAGTCAAAATGCCAATAATAATCAAGCAGTAGTGCTCTTTGTAATTGCAGGTGTGCTTCTAATTGGTGTCCTCATTGCTGCAGTAATATTGACTCGCACAAACGATGAAGAGGCAGAAAGAGAAACTTACGAGTACTGTCCGTCTTGTGATGGTGAGATTGAAGGAGATGAGGATATTTGCCCTCACTGTGACTTTGATTTGGAAGAGGGGCTTTCACAATTCCATGATTGTTTGTCATGTGGGACGAACATTCCAGATATGATTGAGCATTGCCCTTACTGTGGCACTGTTCAGGACACATCATCCTTCTATGAGAAGAGAGAGCGCAAGGTGCGAGTAGTCGAAGAAGTTGAAGAAGAAGTTGAAGAGGACCTAGATGAAGTAGTCTTAGGTACAGACAATTATGGTGATGCCATTCAGGAAATGGGATACGATGAAGAGCAGTTAGAATCTGAATGGGATGAACATCTCAGTGAAGCGGAGCGAGAGATTGATGAGGCAATTGAAGAACGCGAAAAACTAGCTGAATTGACAGAAGATGAGGCTGAGGAAGAGTTGGTAATGACTCAAATGCGCCAAACTCATGAAATACATAGAGTAGATCTTGACGAAATGCTTGGTGACAAGGAATCACGCAGGCATCTGCAAGATCAAGATGTAGAATTAAGTGCATCAGATGCTAGTATCCGTGAAGATATATTCAAGATTACAGGTGAAGATGGCATCCTCCCAGGCCAAGATGTAGAAGTAGAGTTCATTCCCGATAACACAGTTGTAGGTAATGAGTTGAAAGACACCAAAGAGGTCACAGATTTCACAGTTGAAGATGAAGATGAACCTCCAAAACAGGCAGTGGTCGAGAAAAGTAGTGAAGAGGAATCATCAACTGAAGATGTTGATGATAGTGATTCAGAGGAAAGTGATGATTCTGATGATGAAAGTACTTCTAAACGAAGGCGACCAGTACGTCGTCGTGGTAACGGAGATGAATAAGCAAAATATCTCTTAATGCTTGTTTATCCACATTTACCAAAGGGTTTCAAAAGATGTGCTCTGTGGAGTAGATGCCTGAGTGATGACGAGTGGGACCGCCGATTTAGTTTGACGACCCCTATGAGTGCTGACAGGCAAACAAGCCAAATTAGACAGCCAAATGACCGCCGCCTTGAAATGAAAGGTACTGTGTAGAATATTTGATGCGAGCACGTCTAGCTCTTGTGTTAGCGCTGTTGTGTTTCTCAACCAGCATGCTTTCTGGATGTATAGGGCTAGTTGCTAGCCGTGAACTGATGGAATGGAATCGCGGTGAACCAGAAACTGATCAAGTGCCTATTTCGTATGGTTTTGTAAACACGTTCGATTCAACTAATCCAGAGGATATTATTTTCAATCCAGAGCCAAAACAAATTAGCATTGATTTAGAGGTTAAGGAAATGCGTGTGTTTTTCCGCGTACAGATGCCGTATAGTGAAATTGGTGGAGTTGATACTGCAAATGTAACTAGTACAGTAAGGTATGTTCATGCTAAATTATGGGAGCCTGGTGCTAACAAGAATACAGATGCCCCATTTTGGGAGGAAAATACGACTACTGATTATTACCCCCCAATGAGGAGATTTTATCCACCTTTTGATGAAGGTGTATGGGAATTAGAGGTCAAGGCTCAAGGATATGGCTGGACATCACCAGTAGAGCAATTGTCATTTCACGATGAGTTTGAAGTTTCAGTAACTGTGATCAGGCCTTGTATTCTCTTCCCTGAATTAGAAGGTACAGGGGAATGCATACCTGTCTAAGTTAGTGGCATTGGACATCTGTGTTTTCTAGAGCAGGATTTGCACTTCCCCCTCCTCGTATGATTTCTCTTTGATCCACCTTCTACCATCAACCTCTGTATCTCTTTTAGTTGCCCCATCAATTCCGCTTTGCTATTTTCGTCCCATTCAATTTTGTGAAGGTCCTCTTCACCATATCTCAATATTCCGTAACTGGTTTTGTTATTGGTCATTTCAGAAACAAGGTGAAGGTATGCATAGAGTTGTAGCTTGTGACTAAAGTGAGGTTGTTTAGGGATGTTGCCAGTTTTTTGCTCAACAGGAACTATTTCGTTTTCTATAATGACAATTTGGTCTGGGCGTCCACGTAAGCCCGTTTTTTCATCATGCAGGAGTTCTGATGTTTTTGAGTCATCGTTGTAAACAATAGAGGTGCCAGAATCTATTCCTAATTTGTCCCCACGAACTTCAACATCTGATGAACTTCTGAGTACACGTTGCAATTGTCTAGTAGCAAAAAGGGTCCAAAAAATAGTTGCGATTATAATAATCGAGGTCGTTAATTTTGGAGAAATTATAGTTGAATATAGTGCAAAACCATGTAAGGCAATAGTGAAACTGCCAAGAATAACACTAAATTCTACAGTTCCACCAACCCCCCATCCAATTTTTACTGGTTTTTTAGATTCAAAATACAATAACCCGATATCTTCGGCTTCAAATTGTGAAGGTTTAGGAGGTTGGGCATATCCAAAAGGGTAACCGAGTAACTTTCTCCATGGTAGCACTAATAGAAGAACTGCGCTAAATAGCCAAACTAGGGCAAGCAAAATGAGATAAAGTGCAAAGCGAATTAAATCATCTTCGCTGAAGATTACATTTTCTGGTGTAACCAATGCATTTCTGACAAAGAATAAGACAATGGTATCAAGTGTCAGGGTGACAACTACTGCAAACCACCAAGTCCAAATGACCATGTCTTTACGTGCTTGAATATCCTTCTCTTTGTAATCCTTAATTTCAATTTCAATTTCTTTGTGTTTTTTTTGCCCTTGTAATATTGCTTCACCTGAACCACTAACCCCGGAACGTGCAAGGTGCCATGATAGTGGGCAATACGCGTGTCGTTCTAGATCACTGGCTGAAACTGGTAATGGGATTCCCTCAGAATCACGCCAAATTCCATCATCATCTTGTGTTGCAATTGCAAGGTTATCCCTCATATCAGATTTTTCAGATTCGATGGTGTGAGAGCCACCATTGGATGCAGCGGTGTCCCCCATAGTATCGACATTGTGGTTCTAGTCAAGAGGGTTGTGACAAAGTGAATCACAAATATAGTGATTTGGTGTTTTATTAGAATGACGATTCCCAATCATCAATCTTCTGATGGCTATTCCAAGTGGCATCATTCGTATCACCGCGTGCTTTGAGTATCTCACGAGATAAAAGCCAGTATACTAGAGCGAGGCTACGGCGACCTTTGTTATTGGCAGGGATGCACAGGTCGACATTACGTAGATGATTGTTCGTATCACAGATGCCGACTACTGGCAAACCACTTTTGACGGCCTCTGAAAGTGCTTGAGAGTCAGCCTGTGGGTCTGTAACGAAAATAACTCTAGGTTCGATATAGGTGCGTAGGCGAGGGTTGGTTAGTGTACCAGGAATAAAGCGTCCAACAATATGTCGTGCGCCGATTGCTTGTGCAAACATGCGAGCGGGGCGCTGGCCGTATTGTCGAGCACTGACTACCAATATATCTTTAGCATCATATTGACTAATGAAATTTGAAGCCAAAGCGAGCCTTTCATCAGTTTTTGTCACATCAATTTGGTGAAAGGCAGTCCCCTCAGCTGCAGCTGCTCTGATGAACGGTTGCATATCCTTGCTTTTGTTCCCAGTACCTACATGAACTGAATTTAATTCGTACTCTTCGTACGACATCAATGGTGCGCTTTGTTCACCCATTCGGCTCGGCGACCGGACAGCCATTCATAACCGCTTCTATCGCAATTTAGGGACGAAAGAGCCGGAAACTTCTGTATCAGAACGCTCCCCCGAAACAAATATGGACGCAGAGGTGGAACAAGTCCCCCTTTTTCTTGCTCCAATGGCAGGAGTTACGGACCTAGCATTCAGGCTATTAGCTAGAGAGTGTGGGGCTGATTTCACCATTTCAGAATTTACCGCCGCAGCAGCCTTGACTCGCCAAGACGCAAAGAGTTGGCACAAGTTGGAGAGCGATCCGCGAGAAGACCCCTTCATCCCCCAAATTTTTGGTGGTAAAGTAGATGAAATGGTAAAATGTTGTGAATTATTGCAGGAAAATGCTGATTTAATAGATCTAAATTTTGGCTGTCCTGCACCAAAAGTAACTCGCCATTGTGCAGGTGCTGCTTTGATGGGGAGGCCCGATGAATTGGTTGGGATGGTTGAGAGTTGTGTTGAGGTGTCTAAAGTTCCTATTACTGTAAAAATGAGGCTAGGCACGGGAACGAGGAATATCAACGCTCTTGAATTAGCGGAGCGTTTGCAAGATGTAGGTGTTGAGAGAATATGTGTGCATGGCCGCACACTCCGCCAACGTTACTCTGGTGTCTCTGATTGGCAGGCAATTTCCAAAATTGTTGATGCTGTTGATATCCCAGTAATTGCAAATGGTGACATTATCGATGCCACATCAGCAGCAAAGTGTTTGCAAGTCACCGGTGCTGCTGGCTTGATGATAGGGCGCGCAGCAATTGGCAGACCCACAATTTTCCAACAAATCAAAAATCAATTGGATTGGGATAACTCACAACCGCCTTGGGGACACTTTTCTTCAGAGGGAAATCAAGCTAGTGCAAGATTGTGGGCTTGGCGTCGTTATGTAAGTCTCGATGATGAATTAAATGAATTGAGTGAGAATTCTTCTGAAGAAGAGAACCCACTTCTGAGCAAGAATCGTTTGCGGCATGCTTTTGCCTTCACCAAAGAATTGCCAGGAAGCAAGGCATTTCGTACCGAATTACATAGTAATCGAGGCGCAAAACAATTGTCAAATTCAGTGGAGTCCTTTCTTGTTAAACTAGCCTCAGCAAGCAATATTCAACTAGATTAGGATATTTGAAGTTCATCAAGTGTAGAAGCAACTTTCTTTAATCGGCTAAAAATCCCCTCAAATCGTAGATTTATCTGGCGAGCAACATCATCACCAGAACTACCAGATAGGCGATATCCATAGGGCAATCGCCCTCCAAGAAGATTGAGAGCCAATCTTAGTTCATCTTCACTAGTTTTTGAGAATAGTTCAGCACATCTGTTTGAGTCAAATTTACCATCACGAAGAGATTTCACTACTTGTTTGCTCACTTTTTCATCTAATCGACCTAGGCCACCTTTTCCGAGTAACCACTCCTCACCTCGTCGTGAGTATTGTGTTGATAATGCGTCCCAGAGAATAACTGGAAGTCGATCGTATCGAAGAACTCGTTCAACCAACCCAGCAGCTCTGAATCTGTCGAATGTACGAGTTAGACGTGGCCTTGTTGCACCCCATTGTGCTACTGCTTCATCTAAGGAAATAGCGTGGTTGGTGGCGAGTAGTGCTTCAAACACTTGACGAGTCAAATCATCACCTGAGGTTTGACGACTACGTTCTCCTCGGAGTCCAAAATCATTGAGAAAAGCATCTATTTCATCTTCATTGTTGATTAATGGGCGGGGTTCACAAATTACAATTTTTAAGGGAATTTCCTCTGTTTCTTCACCACTTTCCCTCTCTACAGAGCCCGTTTGCCACTGTTCAAGTGGAGCAAGGCGTAGAGCGAGTATACCTACAGCTTCGCGATGAAGAATGTCGACAGCAGCAGATAGAGAGCCGCAACGTAGGTGGTGCATCATCCATCCATTCTCTCCACTTTTTGAGGCAACTAGTCTGATGGCTTGCAAACCTTTGAGATGATGATGAAGGGCAGTCATACTGATTCCTAATTGGTCTGCAAGAGTTTTGGCATCAACACCTTTCATAGGTTCTTTGAGAAGATGATCTCTCATCAAGCGATGCAGGGGTCGTTGAGTAGCATCTGAGGTATCAGCATCGTTTCTGCGCCTGACTAATCCAAGTGTATCAAGTAACCACGCAAGTAGCATTTCTACATCCTTCTTTCCAGTAGGTGCAGGTTGCTCTTCAAGCCGAAGTCTCAACATCTAGCCATTGGCGATATAGGCCGGTTCTAAGTGCTGTTGATGCTATCTCTTGTCTTGACACTACTTATCGTGAAAACAATAGGTGGGGGAAATATTTCATCTATGGTGGATTATGGCAATTATGCAGCGACTTTCCGCTCATCAATCCACTCATAATCTAGCGTGCCAGTTCGTAGTCCAATCAAATGGTCTGCTAAATCTAGAACATGGCATGAAAGTATCCCGCGCCTTCGAAGCACTAGGACAGCACTGTTCACCGATGCGCGGCTTCTGCTGATGTCACGAGCGAGCGCGGCTTGGGATTGAGGTAGCGGTTCTTGGACTAATCTTGTAACTACTTCTCTTTGAACCTGTGAGAGGCCGACAGGCATCATTTGCGCTGCTTTTTCATCCTCAATATGCATATGTCGAATAATTTCCAACTGGCTTGGTGCTCCAGCATAATAGCAAGTGCGGCCATTCACTGGCATTGTAGTAACTGTTCTCTGTGCTTGTAGCACATCCAAGTGATGTCGTAGGGTGCCGTTAGCCACATCCAAATTTCTCTGAAGTCTGCGATAGCAAATACCAGGGTTACTATCCAAGGTGTCTAGAATTTGTACTCTTAGTGGATGTTCCCAATCACGTTTTCTATGTGAGCTAATTGTACCAGATATTGACCAATTCCAAGGTAGAAGTCCTGCGGCAAGGGAACCTATGCCGGTTAGCCCTGCAACTGCAACACCTAGGAAGGCATAGCGACTGCCAAACTGACTCAAGAGCGCCATCTAAGCAATCTTCTGTAGTCGGTCCCTATTGTATGTGTTGGTTAGTCGATTATGTGATTTAATCTATCAATCACCTTTGATAACGCTACCATTGTTAAGTTTCATGTAGGCTACAAGTGTACTTAGGAGCCGACCAGCACGGGCTCCATGCTCTGTTAGATTGTAGGTGACTTTGACAGGAGGACCATCAACAACAATTCTGTCAATAAATCCAGATTCTCTCAGCGAAGTGAGTTTATCAGATAGGGTACGACTAGAGATGCCAACTAAGAGACGGCGAAGTTCATTGAAGCGCCTTTCACCAGCAATGTATAGAGTAGCAAGGATCTCAATAGTCCAACGCGATGCAAATACATCTAGGGCTTCTACAGCAGCCTCAACTTCCCAAGAAATATCATGAACTCTACTACCAGATGTAAATAAGACTTCATTAGAATTTTCACGGAACAATTCGCGAACACGATTCCCTAAACTTTCGGTCTTAGATATTGCATCTTGAATTTCTTTGAATTGGTCCTTTTCTAGAATCATTGGTGGCTCAGGCATCACTATCCCTCGGTGTTACTAAACTCATGTGGTGTAGCCATTGCACTTAGGTATATCCCATTTCACTTCTCTATTGATATAATACGGAGTACAACCATATATTACCCGAGATGGTAACAATAAGGAGGCATAAATATGGATGAATGGTTAGAAGAGTGGTTGGATTTTCATAGCGAGAGATTACGAGATGGCGAGGATAAGAAGATCCGTTTGAAGCGTGCTTACAGGAATTTCTTAGTGCCTTTTTGGCATGGTAATAATTGAAAAGCAGAGGGCGGCTAGCAATGCGTGGTTTTTCTAAAATCTAATGCTTGAGTATTAAACTGCAAGATATCGCTATTTGCAATATTGATTGTTGTTTAAATTTGAATCAGTATCCTTCTGATATTGCCCCTGCACCTAATAATACGAACAAAACTACATAGAACAAAACGGCTGCTATTGTAAGGCCTACAACAATCCATCCAATTACCATTGCAGCTTTTGCTGAACCAGCATCAGGATGATTTGGATATTGTTTGGTAATTGCAAGTGCTCCATTTGCCATTATTAATCCAGGGAGAGCAGTACATATTCCGCATCCTACTAAACCAAGGATTGAAAGAACCAAAGCAACGGTTGCTTGAGTTGCTGGAAAACCCATTCCCATTGGCACACCCATACCAACGGTTGGTTGTCCGACAAGAACAGCAGGTTGACCAATCACTTGTTGTTGAGGGGGTTGCCCATATGCTGGTTGAACTGGTTGACCCCACTGATCTGTATTAGGTTGCATAAACTTCCCATGCTACCCTACTTCAAAGGCTTTTACTCAATTATTCGTGTATTGAGGACGTCTGCCTTCAATCAGTGCTGATAGCCCTTCTAGTGCATCAGAAGTGCCAAAGATAGCTGATAGTCGGTCCAGTTCGAGTGCTAACCCAGAATCAAGGTCATCA
>Ga0208639_1000437_pt1 | contig 32245 bp, 24 predicted proteins | sample ETNtaG_33_FD_185772 | JGI IMG/M metagenome (GOLD analysis project Ga0208639, IMG submission 185772) | Marine microbial and viral communities from oxygen minimum zone, Eastern Pacific Ocean - ETNP201310SV76 (SPAdes) (version 2) | ecosystem: Environmental > Aquatic > Marine > Oceanic ...
GTGGACTTGCTCCCATTGTAGGGGGTGACAACAAATGGAGTTGAATAGAGGACAAACCCTAGGTTTGAATCTAGATATGCACATAGTACTCGATGCGGGCGCAGGTACTGGAAAGACAGCTTGTATTGTACAAAGAGTGCTTGAACACTTTCTTTCTGAAGATCAGAGAGCAACTCGACTATTACCACCTGGACCAAGAGACGTAGACCTCGGGGGTGGCTTACTCAAAACAGCGAAGAGTGAAAGAGAAGATTTGAGAGAATGGCGTGGCCTTTTGCCTACTGAAGTAGTGGTCCTTACTTTCACAGTAAAGGCCGCTGAAGAGATGCGGGATCGCCTTCGCCGTGAGTTATCTTGTTTGAGGGCAGGGCCCCGTGGTAAAAGAGACGGTCTTCGATATGACCCAAGAATCCGTAATGAAGGATTGGTAGAACAATTGACAATGTTACTTGATGAGGCTCCAATTGGAACCATTGATTCTTTCCTCAATAGATTGGTATCTTCTCACCGTAGTTTGTTAGGTGACCGTCCAACTCATGAGCAGATGTCGGATGCACAAAGAGCATTGTTAATGGAACGTTCAATGAGTTCTCTCTGGCGTATTCGTAATGAGAAACATGCGGGTGATTTGGGAGTTGTTTCAGTTACCCCAGAAGAGTTCTTACTTGCACGTAATCACCTTTCTTACCAGTTAGGTGGTCGTTCAAGAACACAGAAAATAGTATCCAAATTATTACACAATTCACTTTTCGTAGATTCAGTCCGTCGCTCTTTAACTTCATATTCAGGTGATGTAAATGCTGATGCATTACGTGCAGTATTTCTCTCTCATCTAAACGCTGATGAAATATACGATTTTGCACTTCAATTGTATGCAATTGGTGATGAATGGCTAGATGCTGCAAAGCAGCGCTCAGATGAATTAGGTCTTACAGAAGGACTTGATCAGATGACGAGAGTGAATTCTCTTGATACTCTCATTACTACAGGTGTTCCAGATGATTTGTGGGACCAACTATTATGGATTAGAAATTTTACTTTAGCAGTCTGTGGCTATGGTTCTATTGAGGAAATTATCCCCACTGCATTTTCCCGCAATTTACTACCCACAGGTGATGGCTGGCCATCCGGAGTTAAAGCACTAGGTTCTATCAAGGATGAAACAGCCCGTAATGCAATCAAGAATAGAATGGTAGAATGTCAAAAAGATGCAAGGACCCTTTACAGTTCAATACTTGGAATGAGGGTCCGTTCATGTGCTTTCATTGCGGAACTACTTGACCCACGAGATGGTCCTCCCTGTTGCCCTCCTGATTCGTCAGTTAGGTTGCAGAGAATTTCAGACCCATTTCCTACATTCATTGAAGATAGTAGTCTGGCCCTTAATGCTGATACAGATGCTAGGATAATTTCTGATTTATTGACTGTTCACAGTGCAGCAGCAGATGTACAAACAGAATTGAGATTACAAGAGGGGTGGCATGATCATTCAGATGTAGCACAAGCAGCAGAAGACCTACTATTGGCGCGTTGTCCTAGAATTTGTAAGAGGTGGTATCCTCGAGATATTGTAGAGGCATTAGATGCAATAAACGAAGAATACCCTTGGCTTGATGAACATATCAAAACAGCAATTTCATTGTGTGGTAATCCAGAACAAGGTGATGATATTGCCCCACATCATATTGATTATCCAATGCGTTTAGTGAAGGAGGATTTGCAGAGGCGCTTCCAAGTTCTACAAAGTATGCGTAGACGTTTTAGGGCATTCATCATTGATGAAGCTCAAGATAATTCAAACCAACAATGGCGTATGCTTTCACGTCTGTGGGGTGAGAGGGAAAAGAAAGAGGGTGATCCAAATCCCCCCAATTCACCTTGGCAGCCTACAATTTGTTGGGTAGGGGACCAAAAACAGAGCATTTACGGCTTCCGTCAGGCACAAGTAAGTGGTATGTCACGTTACACTGTTCATTTACGGGCAATCAATGAATATGAATATATGAATGAACCAAGATTATTGGTTAAACCGGCATTACGCAGGAAAGATTCTGCTCGTGACCCACGTCTAGTGGAAATCACAAGTTTTGTTTCAGGATTAGAATATGTCAACCATCGTCCTATCCCTGAAGAGGCGTGGGTTAAGTTTGACCGAGGGGATGATGACAAGCGTCTTGAGCACACTGATGTAGTTCGCCGTACTGAAGGTCATATTGATTTAGTGACGAATTATCGAACATGTGATGACCTTTTGCAGACAATGAATGAGTGGTGGCTCGATATTTTTGATAGCAGGCATCACTTATTCCCTGGTGATTGGTATGCCGCCCCTAAGAGCCTACGCGCACATAGAGTTGAGGAGAACGGTCAACTTGAATGGCTACTTCCTATAGCCACTAACGAAGCGAGTGACCCTCCTTCAGATTTGTTAGTCCCTCTAGATCCGTTTGCTCTAGGTTCTGCTGCTAAGAAAGTGCATCTTGAACATGAGTTAGTTGCCGCTAGAATCAGGGCACTTATTGATGGGGTTGCAACTTCAGTTCATTCATCATCAGAAGGTGAAGAAATCGAAATAGCAGCGGGTGCAAAAATAGAGCCTCGTGATGTCATGGTATTGATGCCAACTAGAACTCATATGCACGATTTAGTCCATCGTTTAGATGGTTTGGGTATTCCAGCATTGGCCGACCAAGAAGGAGGCCTTCTCGAACAACCAGTAGTCATGGCTTTGGCTGCTTTACTTCAAGTTGCAGCACGCCGAGGTGATGTTAGCCGTGCTGCTACACTTGCTCGTACCCCACTTGTAGGATTCAATGATTCACAATTGGAGAAATACATAGCAGATAAAAAAGGCTCATCAGATTTGCTAGAGAGATTACAATCTCATGCTATTAGCAAGCCGCAAAGGGCATTATTTGAGCACTGGAAAAGACTTGCTGACTCCAATAGGTTAGTTCGTATGTTGGAGGCGACATTGGATCATTCTGATTTGTTATTGGCCTATCCAGGACAAGTTGATAGACAATATGCCGAACAATTCCTTGCTCTTGTGCGCTCACAGATGGCTGAAGCAGGAGGGGATCCTGTTCTCTTGGCAGAGAGAATCCGTAGTCTTGCTGCGGTTAATGGTAAATTGCTACCCGGTGAAGCGATGCCACCTGCAAATGCTGTGCGAGTGATGACAATTCACGGTTCTAAAGGACTGCAGTCAAAAGTAGTAGTTGTCTGTGGTCTATTTTCAGAAAATCAGAGTAATTTAGGCCAATCTTTACGAGACAGCATTCTTGTCTCTAGTCAATTATTCAGCCCTAGAGCTAAGCCGTGGAAGAGTCGTGATAATATCGATAGCGGCAGTTGGCGTTTTTCATCTCAAGTACTTATTTCACAAGTTCAAGCAGAAGCACGTAGGTTGCTATATGTCGCCTGTACTAGAGTAAAAGATAGACTCATTCTTGCAGGTGCACCAGATGGAATTAGTCTAGACCCTCAACTGGGAGAAGTATCAATCAAATGGAAATTCAAGCCTGCACCAAGATTTGGATGGATGTGGTTAGAGGCCTTGAGACAAGCAGCCCATCGCAGCGGACAATCTACTGCACCTTGGTTGCTTGAAGGCGATGCTGAACACCCTTCTCCATTACCATTTAGTGGAGAAGGTGAAATCACAATCACTCCTTCAAATCTAATTTCTTCTTCTCATTTAGCCCCAGGATTACTCGCTAATTTCCCAATATATCATCATCCTGATGTGATTATGCCCGAGCGTGAGAATATCTCTTCATTGGTTAGGTTTAATCGTCTTCAAGAGAGTACGCGTTTGCCTGTAATAGAGTCTCCAAAAACAGAAAGTCCGAGGGTAGTTGGAAGGAAGATTCGTATTGCCCCACATACTCTTGATACAGCTAATTCCTGTATTCGCAGTCATTGGTTGAAAGAATATGTAGGGATTTCTGGAGAATCAATTATTCTCCCACATATTTCTGATGATTCTGAAGCATCTAGTGGACCAATACTACCTGCAGCGAATGAACTTGGTTCCCTATTTCATAGGTTGGTAGAACTTGGCTTGCCAAATCCTGGATTGAATGGTTCATCACCTTCAACACCATTGTCTGAACAATGGATTACCCATTCACCTAATCGAATGGCTGACCCGAACTTGATTTCTCAAGTATTGGATGAATTACTACCCATTACAGTTGATCGTGAAATTGCAGCAGCGATGTTAATGAGAATGTCCGAGATATTATTGGATGGGAAACTCGGACGTCTAACTCTTGGCGAATCCATTAACAATCTCCATGTTGAAGCATTGAGAACCGAATGGCCATTTTTAATTAACATTGAAACAGGACTTTCTAACATTCCAGAATCACGTTGGACTCCTTATGGTGAGCAAGTAATTCAACAGATATCATCTCTTACTTTCGAGTTTGATGGAATAGCAGACCTTGTGCTCTGTCAGACTGATGGCAATTCACAAAATACGATTAGAGCAATTGATCTCAAGACAGTAGGTTGCCTTTCAATTCTTAACCCTCCTGATGATGTAAGTGGTACAATTTTTGAAGTTCCAAAAGATGTTGATGATGAAACCGATAGAACACCTGCTGAATTAGAACTCTTGAGTCATTATAGGATGCAGTTGTATCTTTACCACTTGTGTTTAGTCAGACAGGAAGCAATGCGTGGGGCTCAAGGACTTCCAGTTAGGGAAGTACAACGCCCGGCGATTCTTGTTGCTGCAACTGGTCGTCTAATTTCTTGGACTAAAGAGGAGTTTGAGGGCATAGCCACAGAATTTGATGAACTTCTTCATTCACTTGCTCTTGTTGAAGTTGAAAAGAAAACTGATGAATCTTGCTTCCCAAGATTATCAGGTTCAAAGGCAGATAATTGTAAAACATGCCCATTCTATCGCGGAAGCATTCGTCTATGCGCCCCTGAAGGAATAGCATTAGGTACAGCAGATAATTGAACAACAGCCAAATATTACATTTTTCAGAATGTGCCGGGATGATTACCTACTGGTTGCGTAGTTCCTTGTTGTTGTGGCATTACTCCTGGCGCTTGGTATCCTGCTGCTGGTGGTTTTTTACCCAAAGTAAAGCCCAATATTAGACCAAGAATTGCAATAAATCCTCCGCAGCAACAGGCAGATGGACCCCCTGTCCAAGCAAGGGCAAGCAATCCAATTCCCTGTAATATTATTTCAGCATCCCAAATTTCAATGGAATTGTTGTTAGTGGTCCAAGTGTATATCCCATTTGGACACCCTTCTTTACATATATATCCAACATGAATGTGTTCATCATCAGCAGTACTGTCATCAGAATTTTCGCACGCTGGTTCAAAGAAATTCACGCCTTCTGAGTTTTCCAGTGTGAAATTACTAACTAGTTCACAATCTTCTTCAGTAAGTTCAGCAGTTCCATTCCCACCTACTGAGTCTTTGCCAGAAGCGTATCTTCCTTCCATTACAACAATTAAATAGCCATCTTCTGAATAACCAGATAATTCTACCTCACCGTCACTGCCATCATATATTTGAGCATCTTCAAAGTTGGAAGCACCTGCACTGGTCCCCCAATACATCATCACTCCGCTAATAATTATCACGAAAACTCCCAAGGGTATCATAATCTTGCCACTAATGTGCATGGTCTGGCGAATATGATTGAATACATGAACAATCCCCTTATTTGTAAAAACACCCTCGCCCAAATATGGCCGCCACTGATGCTATTGATTGGAAGCACCTTTCAGAATTTTCTGAACGCATGTGGGAAGATTCAGCGTTACCAAGTTTGTGTGAATTTATTGAGATTCCAGCTCTATCTCCAGCCTTCGATTCCAACTGGTCAGAAAATGGTTATCTTGATGCAACGATTGACCTTTTTATTGGCTGGCTTGAAACTGTTCAAATCAAAGGACTTAGTGTATCAGTACACTCTTTAGAAGGTAGAACTCCTATTTTATTACTTGATGTTGAAGGTTCAATTCCTGGTGAAGTTTTGTTCTATTCTCATCTTGATAAACAACCAGAATTTACGGGCTGGTCTGAAGGTAAAGGCCCGTGGAAACCTGTGCGTGAAGATCCGTGGCTATTTGGCAGAGGTTCTGTCGATGATGGCTATGGGGGATATTGTGGAATCATCTCATTGATGGCTCTCCAAGAGCAAGGGATTGCTCACCCTCATTGTCGCTTTCTCATAGAAACTTCTGAAGAGAGTGGCTCACCAGATTTACCATTTTATCTTGAAGAATTAGAAGAACAACTTGGAACTCCTGATTTAGTAATCGTTCTTGATTCAGGGCTTGGAGATTATGAGAGACTTTGGGTTACAGAGAGTTTGCGAGGACTTGTAGGTGGCACATTGACTGTGGGGGTCACTTCAGAGGGGGTTCATTCAGGTATGGCTAGCGGCGTCATTCCTTCATCGTTTAGAATTGCTAGAAATCTGCTATCAAGGCTCGAAGATGACGAAACTGGTGAAATTATACCAGAATGGCTACACATTGATTTGTCAAAGCAGTTGTATTCAGATGCGGGCGAAATAGTGGATGTATTAGGGGAAGCAATTGTTACTGATTTCCCCTTTTTAGAGGGAGTCCAACCACAGCATGATGACCTTGTAGAGGCACTATTAGCCCAAAATTGGAAACCCACACTTTCTATTACTGGTGCTGATGGACTTCCATCTATTGCTAATGCTGGAAATGTGTTGAGATCTCATACGTCACTCAAAGTGAGCGTTAGAATCCCACCAGGAGTTGAGTCGGAAGCAGCCTCAGAAAAATTGAAGAAATTACTTGAGGACAATCCACCTTTTGGTGCTAATGTTACCTTTGAATTAGATGCGGCAGCGAATGGTTTTGCTGCACCTCAAATGCCAACAATTATTGCAGAAGCAGTCGATTTATCAAGTTCCAAAGCCTTTGGCAAAGGCTCGATGCCATTCTATGAAGGTGGCACAATTCCATTCCTTGCAATGATGCAGGAATCTTATCCAGATGCTCGTTTCCTTGTTACCGGTTGCGCAGGCCCTGGAAATAATGCTCATGGTCCAAATGAGAAACTTCACATCCCTACAGTCAAATCATTAACACAATGTGTAGTTGCAGTTCTCGCAGCAATGGCAGATAATTGAGCATTAGATTGCTAAATTATTGAAAATTTACCAATTTTCATTAGATATAATTTCGTATTCCTAGCCGCCCCTATGGGGCGGCGGCTATATCAAGGACAAGCGAGTGGGCTTGTCAAGTGGTCAATATGTCAGGAGACGATGAAGGTACAATTACGCCTGAAGTACGTGTTCGTCAGTTGGAGGAAGAACTCTCCCAGCAAATCGAGCGTGTGACTAAAGTGTACAGCGCTTTTGAACAAGCAGAAAAGGAAATTGTTCAACTTAAAGCTGAGATTGAAGTTCTTGAAAAAGAAGTAATTGACAAAGAAATTGAGCGAGAGGGACTCGAGCAATTACTTGGTGAGAAGGATCATCGCATTCGTGACCTAGAATTATCTGGTGCAAAGCGAGGTAAGCAGGTAGACCATCTTGAGCCAGAACTTGAGAAGATGGAAGAGAAATTCACTCGTGAAAAGGAACGTCTAACTCGTGTTTTCGAGATTGCTGAGGAGTTGGATAACGACCTACGCCTAGCAGTTGCAGAATTGAAGGCTCGTGACGACTGGTATGTCGATCACATGAGAGTTTTCGAAGACCTCAATAATGCAATCAAGCATCGATACCAGATGATTGAGGCAGCAGTAGATGCAGAGCGCAAGAGTCAACACATGCAGCGAGCAATTAATGAGAAATTGCAGGAAGCAATGGATGCACGTTCAGAAGAAGCAGCCGAGGATGCAGCAGCAGCAGATGCAGCAGCAGAAGTCGAGGCAGCAGTAGAAGTTTCTGAAGAGGAATGATAACCCATTATTCGGGCTTTGTCCCGTCTGCTAAACGTATACATTTTGCAGGGATTCCTCCCCATATTTCTCCTGCGGGTACCTCAGTGAATTTTGGAAGAACCGCTCTGCTTGCTATTACTGCTTTATCTCCAATTATGCATCCTGGATTTATTTGTGCTGTAGTTCCTACCACTGCATCATCTCCAATTCGAATTTTTGCTAAGTGAATTCCATCTTTTTCAAATAGATGCCCGTTGATGACAGCGTTTCCACCAATTACTGTGCGTGCGCCAATTTCAACCATGAAACAATCATTGATGAATGGTGAATTAAGTTGAGCACCTTTCCCTATTTTGCATCCCATCATACGATAGTAAGCGTTTCCAACAAATGAAGGTACCATCCATTTCAATGCAGGTAATGCAAGTCGGTGAAATAGCGAGAGAAAGGCCCAACGTATTGTCAACCAACTTTCAGTTGGCTCCCTTGCTTCTTCAAGTTGAGGGCGTATGATACGACCAAGTATTCCAATTATTATCAAATCACTGAAACACCATAGCATGAAACCAATACCAAGAGTTGCCCCTATTGCAATGGCTCGTTGCCATAGTATCCATGTTGCAGTTTCGTCGCCAATTTTCCAATACAGCAAGATGGCTGGTACTGCTGCAAGGCCCCAAAGGATGAATCCAAGAGGTGTGACAAGCAAGGAAAGTATGCCTTGAATCCAACGAAATCCCTTCAATGGATTAGCCATGAAATCACTCTTCTATATTTGATTCTCCACTGTTGCGAGCATCTTCTTCTTGTGCGACACGTATACCTTCATCAAGATCTACTCTGCTAGCGAGATAGGTTCCTGCTAGAATGACTATTGTAATTGATAACAATGCGACACGACTGTCGAATGTAGTACTCGCAATTGCGTAGAGTGCAGTTCCAATCATTGCAGCGGATTTTCCAAGGAATCCGAAGAATCCGAAGAATTCAGATGTGCGGGTTTTAGGGGTCAATTGAGAAAACATAGAACGAGCCTGAGCCCCTGCTGAGCCCATTGCACATCCAACAAATAGGCCGAGGATAATCCATTGTAAGGAGACGCTGATACCCAGTGGCGCCCATATCATACTGCGCATGGTTGAGGCCCACCCATCCACAGGTCCACCTTGGTCGACAATCGTTGGGTGTGTATTTCCTACTTCTGAAGCACCTGCGATGGTGGAACCTTCAGGTCCACCGACAATGATGATGGAGAACCGGTGTTCATCTTCGTCATCGAAAGCCGCAGCAAGTGCAATGGCATCAGCCTCTGTAATTGTCTTGGCAGCCTCATCTTCCTTTGCTTCAGCTTGTTCAGCAAGGAATGATGCACCAAAGATACCGACGCCTACTAGTAAGAATGCTGCAAAAACGCCCATCATACCCATTTCACGTTCTTGCAGCCACATGAGTCCGCCACCTAGTAAGACGACTAAGACCAAAATGAATAAACAGACCATCAATCCGGTTCCAAGCGTACTTTCCCCGGCAGCTTCTACAGAATAATCCGTTTCTGGAAAGTGTTCTTGGAAAGCATTTCGGAAGGCAGCATCACCATCTGAATCTTCAGCAATCCACCCTTCATATCCTCTATCGTAGAGTGTAGTCATTTCATACAGACTCTTATCCTCATTCCACTCAAATTGAAAATCGTAGCGTTCAGCGTGTTCTTCACCTTCTAACTCAAGTGGAGCAAAACCAGCTGCTGCAACGGCGACTGCACAGTAGATTAGTAGTGCCAACATCAAAGCAAATTTCGTACCTTTCTTTTCAGCTAATTTCCCAAAGACGAAAGTCATTGGAATAGCGACAACGTTTACGGTCAATAACAGCATGACATTCATACTTGGATTTAGTCTTAACACAGATTCTCCAAATGCACTCGCCATGCTGGCGATTGTGTTGACACCATCATAGAACAGTAGATAGGCGAGTAAGAAGAAAGCGAGTACCTTGAATTTTCGAATCTCAATTGCTGTTTTGATGACTTGGCTATATGCAACTTTTGTCGCATCCACCACCCCATTCCATTCCATTTCAGAATGAATTTCAGGTTCAGGAGTCCATTTGAACATCAATGCGCCGAATCCCCACCACCATAGTGAAGATGTCACAAAGACGACAGCGATTCTGAAGTTTGTATCCCAACCAAATTGGGGCACCATTAGAATGATAAGATGGAAAATAAGTAGCATCGAACCTCCCATGAATCCATACATGTATCCCCAAGTTGACACTTTGTCCTGATCTTCTCTTTCGCCTAGATAAGGCATGAATGAGTAATAGATGACGTTACCACCGGTGAAACCAATGGTTCCAATTGTGAACATGACGGCGAGAACGATGTATCCATCGGAGCCAAAGTAGGGCGCTGCACCCATCAATGCGGTGAACGCTATACCAGCAACAGTATACCATTTCAGTAATTTCTTCTTTACAGGCATTCTGTCAGCAATGACGCCCAATGCTGGAGCAGTTGCAACTACAAATATCATTGAAAGAGTAAGTACCGTTGCATAGAATGAATCACCAGTTTGAGTACCAGTGGCTTTGTTGTACAAACTAGCCATTAATGCCGGTGCAATGACAGTCATTACTGTGAGTGCATAGGCTTGGTTCGCCCAATCGAAGAAATACCAGCCTTTCCAGGATTTCTTTTCTTCCTCGGATAATCCTTCAACATAAGCAGATGGTAATTTTTCCTTGAGTGCTTGCATACATCTCGCGAGGCCTCTTCAGCCTATAACCGCACACCTTGAATTAATGATATAATATAAGAAATATTTATGAAAATAATTTGGCAAAATCAGAGTTAAAGCAGGGTAATCAAAACCGAGGGTTCATTTGTAAAAGGCCGACCGGCTGATTTGAAGCAAATGGTTGAAGGCAGTGATTCTTGTTCTTTTGGAGTGATTCCAAGTGAAAACTCGCCTCTGAAAATACACCATTTGGTTAAGGCCTCAGAAAACACACCCGGTTCTATTCGCAAGCGTGAATCTTGGGATGCTACTGAGCCCGCTGTAGTTTACACTACGCCGGAGCGTCTCCCAGATGGTACGTTTAGTCAGGCGACTACTGTTATTTTCCGTAGTCGTGGATGTGTTTGGTGGTGGAATTCAGGTTGTACTTTTTGTGGTTATTTCAACGACGTAAGAGATGATGTTGGACTTGAAGATTTGATGGCTCAATGGGAAGATGCCAAAAAGCAAACAAATGATTTTGAAGGCTCAGAAGTAATCAAAATTTACACCTCAGGGACTTTCTTTGAAGATAGAGAAAACCCTCCAGAATGGCAGGAGGCAATTCTCCGTGAAACGCACGAGCGCGGGCTTCGTTTGATAGTAGAGGCTAGAGCAGAAATGTGTACTCCTGAAAAGATGGCGTGGGTGGCTGAAAGACATCCTGGTTGTGTAGTAGCAGTGGGCCTCGAGGCATATGACGATGAAGTATTGAAGTTTCATTGTAACAAGGGATTTTCAACAAAACAGTGGCACAGAGCCGTTGAAACACTTAGAGCAAATAATTTGGAGGTCAAGACCTATTTGCTGTTCAAACCACCATTCATGTCAGAAGGAGATGCTCTTCACCACTGTGTTGAATGGATTCGCCAAGTATCTCCGCTTTCAGATGAGGTCAGTGTTAATCCAATGAATATCCAACGAAACACCATAGTTGACAGACTCTACCGCCACCGAGAATATCGCCCCCCTTGGCTATGGTCATTGGTTGAGATGATTCGTCAAGTACATCCTATAGAGGGGCGTTTGATTGTGCACCCTACTGCTGCCGGTAGAGCTAGGGGTGCTCACAATTGTGGTAAATGCGACAAAGATGTAGCCGCTGCTATTGAGAGGTATTCCGTCTCTTGTGAAATTGAAGAATTCGATGGGCTTTCTTGTGAGTGTCAGAAAGTCTGGGCCACCGAGATCCAATTAGACGGCACTATTCCGGCTCCGTTGGGTGTTGGAATTAACCGCAGAATGAGCATTGAAGATTCCCTAATGTCTCCATAATTTTGCATCATGCGGTCGGCTAATGCTTAAGGACAACTTTGAACTCGGAAAGATTGCCTTTAGGCAATCTATGGTGATAACATGACTGAACTACCCGAAATGACACAGGGAAATAGTGAACCAGCATCTTCTACTGCTGTTTGGACAATGAGCTTAGTGGGCGTACTTTCGTTCATCATTTTGTATGGTGTATTGTATCCTGGACATCCCTTCCCTGGGCTAAGTGATATCTTGCCTTTGTTTAGTGCACTTGGCAATAGTTTGGTTTGGTTCTTCATTTCAGGAGTCATATTAGGACTTGGGATGTTGGTGGCAATGCTTGTTGGAGAGAGCATCGCGGAGTGAGGTGATTTCATGGAAGTTAGAACTATATTCATCACATACGTTGTTTGGTTGTTATTTGTCCGGTTTCTCGCAGGCCGAGGACTTGGGCCATTCGGCTCATTTGCTAGAGATATGTCCACTTTCATGTTAGGTAAGGGACTTGGACCCGCAGCCGATTTAATGGAAGACCGTGCAGGAAGTGGCGCAAAAACTTGGTTTGCTCATGGAATATTTTGGTTTATTATTGCTTCAACTCTCACCTTCCTCAACATTTGGAGCACCTACGAGCCATCAGCGCTTAGCTCACTAGGGGCGATTGGATATTCGCCAAGTGTTGAACAATCAACTGCTGCAGTACATGTTGTAACTGCTTTCGGCGCTCTATCTATGATTCTCATCGCTGCGGGTTTTACTATTCAGAGCCGTCTTTGTAATGGCCGCATGGCGAACGAAGCAACAACTGCTTTGCTTGCATTTGTATGGAGTGCAGTAGTTGCAGCAGGGTTAATTCTTGCACACACTGATTTAATTGGTAGTAGTGATTGGTTTGAATTACCATCTATTTACTACATTCTTCTTTCACTCCTAGCATTACCATTATTTGCTAACCACCTATTGACAATGGCTCAATCTGATTCACCAGTTATGATTCCACAATGGTTCATCGTCATGGGCTTTGCAGCGTTTATCTGGCTTGGTCCAGTTGCTATGATACTACTTAGTGGAGAGAATCACACACTTTCGTGGCTATTGGTGAAGGTTCTATTTGGCGGCTGGTTGTTTTCACAAGCACTAGGTGTTGCACACTTCGTAGTGCCCTCAACTTTGGGTGTTCCTCTATGGAGTCGTTCACTTGCAGGCCTTGCCCTGTTCGGAACTTTCCTCACCTTTTCGCCATTAGGAGCAGAAGCCGTAGTTCCAGAGATGGATCACTTTATGAGAGCAGTAGTCTCAATTTTGTTGTCATTATCTCTACTTCCAATTATTGCATCCGTTGTTAATATCACAAAAACAGCTAGTGGCCGAGTGATGGAATCTTATGGAGTCAAATTCACAATACTTGGTTTAATTTTGTTAATACCAGTAACATTAGGAAGCCTATTTGCATCAATATCTGCTTTCGGTGGCGGTAACGAACTTGCACACATCGCTGGCACTCTTGACTCCCTAGCAATTTGGGGTGTAATAGGAATGATAGCGCTTGGAGGCGCTCATCTATTATTCCCAGAAGTTAGTGGTCGTACATTATTCAGTACATGTAAAACCAAGTTGGCCTTCTGGTTCTCAACTATTGGAATTATTGGATATGCTTCCTCACAATTTATTGTAGATTATGTAAACCATTCTCTATCTTCTTCTGAAGTATCATCTGCATTGGAAGATGCTGGAGTAGTTGCAGCAGATACAGGAGGAGTTGAGGCATTTGCGGCTATGATGTTCTATGGCATAGTATTGTCAGGAATTTTTGCTGCTCAGAATATGTTACAAGGATCTTTCAGAGGAACTTTGCTATCAGATTCAGGTCCAGCAGCAATGGGTGCTCCAGCATCAATGACAATTACAGGTTCAACATCTATCCGTAGTTTACTTGCTGCAGGTGCAGGTAGTGATACAGTCATTACAATGGAAGGTAATTCAGATAGTAGTGGCCGAATATCTCTAGCAAATGCATCAAATATTATTCAAGAAGAGACTGAAGAAGATGAAGTTGAAGATGAAGTTGAAGAGGAAGAGGAAGAAGAGGATGAAGAAGTTGTAGAACTTCCAGCAAATCTCTCAGGCTTACTCAAGTCAGAACTTGTTGATTTGGCCAAATCCATCGGAATATCAGATAGTGGTACTAAGGCAGATATCATTGAGCGTTTAGAATCTCAGCCAATGTACTAACATTGTATCGGGAAGTAACAGAATGCGTATAGGATTGGTTGGAAAACCAAATGTAGGCAAATCCACCACATTTGCCGCTTTAACTGAAACAGCAGTTGAAATTGCGAACTATCCATTTACTACAATAGATGCAAATGTAGGTGTCACATACATAGCAACAAATGCCCCATGTGCGTGTAAAGAATTACGAGCAAAAATAGAGGCTAGCGGTAGAGAACCAAAATCAGACCTCAATCGTGGCGGCAGTATTTGTGAACCAAGAACAGGTGCTTGTAATGAGTTTTCAAGGTTAGTCCCTGTTACTCTTGTTGATGTTGCTGGACTTGTACCAGGTGCTCACCAAGGGCGTGGTCGCGGAAATCAATTTCTATCAGATTTAGCTAGTTGTGATGCCTTGATACAGGTAGTCGATGCTTCGGGTGGCACTGATATTGAAGGAAACCCAATTGGCTCAGGTGGCTCTAGTCCAGAGGAAGAACACCACTTTTTGATAGAAGAGTTGGCTGCATGGATTGATGGTATTATTTCCAATGGTTGGGCCAAAGCTGTTCGCAGAATACAGGCTGAAGGCGAATCTGGTTTGATTAATTTCTTGCATGACCAATTAACAGGAATAGGGGCATCTCAAAATGATGTTCTAATGGCTATCGATTCTTTCCGTAGTGAACATTCAGATGCTCCAGCAATGCATGTATGGGGTGATGAAGAACGCCGCCTATTATCTGATATTCTCCGTCGCCAGATTTTTCCACTCTATGTGGCTGCTAACAAAGCAGATCTTGCAGAAGAAGCAACATTCTCATCATTAAAAAATGAGGTAACATCTTCTGGTGGATTATTTATTTCTTGTAGTGCTGACTCAGAACTCGCTTTACGCAGGGCCACAAAAGCTGGTGCAATTTTCTATACACCTGGAGATATACAGTTTGAAGTTAATTCTGAAGCAAGTTTGAATGATGCTCAGAAAAAAGGACTTTCTGAATTGGCAGATAGATTACAAAGATTGGGCGGAACCGGCCTCAATGATTTACTTACTCAAGTTGTTTACCAACGTCTTGAGAGGATAGTTGCTTACCCTGTTCAAGATGAAACTCACTGGACAGACGGTGATGGCAGAGTACTTCCCGATGCCCTCATAATCACTAGTGGTACAACTGCCAAAGGTTTGGCTTTTGCAGTTCACACAGATTTGGGTGAGGGATTCATTAGGGCTTCTGATGGAAGAACCGGCCGAATTATCGGTGCTGAGCACGAATTGGAAGATGGCGCAATCGTGAAGATTCACGCCAAGACTTAGGCTTGTGTTCAAGCGCCTGCTTCATCACCGAAATCAGGTGCTGGAGGTACATCTAGCGCATCAGTTAGTTCGTCTAGTGAATCTGCAGGTGCCGGTGGCTCTGGTTCAGGTAGTTCAGCAATAGGTTCTGCTACATCTTCCACAACTTCTTCAAATTCAACAGCAATGGTTTCCAAGTAGGCATCGTTTTCGTCTTCACTGAATTCTGAGACAGTTCGAGACCGTCCACCTCCAAGGTTTCCGTAATCATAAGGTAGTACCAATGAGATTAGAGTATGTTGCTCCATACCCAACTCCCCAACGGTTTGTAGTCGGCGTAGTTCTAGTAACTCAGGATTCTTTGCTAGAGTGTTAGCAGCATGTGCGAGATTCTTGACCGCTTCAACTTCACCTTCCGCTCTTCTGAGTCGAGCACGGCGTTCTCTTTGTGCTTCTGCTTCTCGTGCCATAGCACGTTGCATGTCACTTGGAATTACAACATCTGTGATGTCAATTCGTGAAATGTCGATACCTAGTGGGCGAGAGAAGTTGTCAAGAACATCTTCCATTCGGTGTGCGATTATCTCTCTCTTAGAGAGTAATTCATCCAGCGTGAATTCACCAATGACAACTCGTAGTGCAGACATTGTTGCTTGTCGAATAACACTAGCAGGGTCACTGACAGCCAATACTACTGTAGCAGGGTCGATTACTTTCCAGTAAACCACACCATCTACTTTGATACTAACATTGTCTCGGGTAATGCAGATTTGACCAGGGATATTTTCTGGACGGTCTCTGATATCGACTGCTAGGAATTCGTCAATAATGGGCCAACGGAAGGCAAGACCTACACTATTCACTTTCTTAAATTTACCAAATCTAAACTTAACGGCTCTCTCGTATTGATCGAGAATAGTAAACCATCCTCGGCGAGGCCATGTACCCCTTGGTGGGTAAGCGCCAGGTTCTCCTCCTGCTATAGCAAACATGCCGCCAGCTGCTTTTAATCCTAGAATGATAAGTGCGGCCATTCCTCCAACTGCTATGCCGCAGCATAACTCAAAGATAACAGACATCACTTACCACCTCCCTTTAGGAACTCACCTAAAGGACCGCTAGAGAAATCAAGCACTGTATCAGGTAGCATCATGATGCGAGTAGCATTGTTTTCTGCTCCAACTTCTGAAAGAACTTGCAAGCGGCGTAGTTCCATTAGTGCTGGGAAGCGAGCGAATAGTTCCTGAGCCTCTGCCAATTTGAATGCGGCTTCACGCTCGGCACCAGCCTTGATGACTCGTGCACGTGCTTCTCTGTCAGCCTCAGCTTCCTTTGCCATTGCTCTAGTCAAATCATGAGGTAGTTGCATGTCTGTCAATTCGACATGAAGAACGTGAATACCCCAAGGGTCTGTAGCATCGTCCAAATTAGAGCGGATTCGCTCAGCGACTACTTCACGCTCTTGTAGTGCGGTATCTAGTGGGACTGAACCGATGACATCTCTCAATGCACCCATTGCTGCCATTCCAATAGAGGCACGGGCATTGGTGACTTTATTGACAGCATCACCAGGGTCTCGTATTTTGTAGAACACAACAGCATCTATACTGAGTGAAATGTTATCCTTAGTGACAACAGATTGCCCAGGTACATCGTTAGTCAACATTCTTAGATCCCAACGAACTAAGCGGTCAAGGAATGGAATTACAAATCGGATTCCAGGTTTTAATACTCCTCTGTAAGCTCCCAATCGAAACACGACGGCTCCTTCCCAGTGCTTGACGATTTTCAGAAAACTTCCCATTAATAATGCGACGCTAAATGTTAGAATCCCTATCAGAACGAATGTTGCAACCATGGTACTGCGAACTAGGCCCCCATTAAGAGTGTTAGGGACACAATATCAAGTAATAATTATTGAAATATTTTCCAAGTTAATTATTGAATGATAGCCATTCTATCACTTGTTGCATGAAAATCAAATTATCTCCTTGCTCTATGTATCCATTTGCGGCAATATTACTGTCACCTATGACAAACAGCCGGCCAGTCATTTCACTAGCCGCAGCAATGGGTAATTCACCCTGCACTTCATCATCATCTAGTTCCGAATCTAGATCAATGTCACCAAAAGATGTTGCTGAAGTAGAGGCAACTGGGAAGGCAGGCTCACTTACTCGAAGTGAACAACCTGAGAAGTAAATTAACTCCTCAACATTACTAGTCATCGGATGGTCAGCAAAGTTTGTTATTTTCACATAATGAGGTACTTCTTCCTCTCCAAGAACAACCCCACCAAGTTTTATCTTCTGAGTTATATGCTCTTGATGATCTGTAACCCTGTCTTTTTGGATTTCAATACCGAATGGTTTTGTTAATTCATTGAGATAATCTACATGTCCAAACAAATCGCCCCACTCTGCTAGAAGCAGAATAGATTTCCCAGCCTTGAGGTGTGATTGTAGAGAAATCATTTCTTCTACTGAGAATTGCTCTTTTGGGAATGGGATGATAATTACATCCCAAGGTAAGTTTTGACTAATGTCGTATTCTGATTTGATAATTTCAAGAGTGTGGTTTGCATTGCCAAGAATTGATGCAAGTGAAGATAATCCATCTGCTTCGGGATTAGCCATTGAGGAACCCATATGGTATTCATCGAATCCGATGAAAGCCACCTAATTCACCCTCAGAGTTCCTCAGCTACTGCAGTAATATCAAGAGTGTAAAGAACGGCTCGCCATGAGACTGTAACATCTTCATCGCTATCTAATGCATTCCCAATTGGGTTGTCAAACCCCACAGTTTCTACATTTAGTGTAACTGATGTTAGCCATTCTCCAGTTCCATTACCACCATCAGTCCATTGTGCTTCAATGTCATTTTTGCTGACACCATCTGCGATGTAAGAAGACCCATCCCATCCTGGCGTAATTTGAATAGTGAAACTAACCGCATCACCATTACAAGAACCACTACCAGATTCATCATCAGGAGTTCCTTCAACTTCTGAAAAATCTGTTTGCACATCAACAGAATCAACTCCTGGCCCAGGTCCAGGTTCATCGTTATCGTTACAACTGACAGTAATCTCAACATAACCAATCATCATGTCACCCGAATCTAGGTCAAAGAAGAAATCTCCTTGTTCCCCATCTCCTAGATTCATGGTTTCTTCAGAAGTGAGATTATCTTGGACGAAATTAACTTGCCACTGTCCTTTAGCACCAGTAGCATCTCCACCAGCCCCATCAGCTCCATTGGCCATGATTGAGAAGTATGCAGGGAATACTATTGCAAAGACAACAGAAATCACCCAGATGGTAATTGCTCTTTGTGAGCCGAACATCTTCTCAGACAATGACATACCCTTACCTCAAATTAGGTGGGGCGCTCCTAAGTTATCAATGTGACACCGAAGGTGATTCACTCTTCTTCGTCAGGTAATTTCCAATTTTCAGGGGGCCAAGCAGGTAAATCAGTGGATGGCCATGCTCCTTTTTTGGTGTTCACTCCTTGTTTTTTGAAGGTCTTTTTCGAGCGACCCCAAACGGGTAGAAGATACCCAATAGTTGAGCGTTCACGAAATGACCATTTCCAGGGGCAACGAGGTAAACGTGTGGTCCATTCAGAAAACAGGACACGCCATTCTTCTTCAAGATGGTTCGGAATCAACCATTCAATCACTGTCAATGCTCCAGCAGATCCTTGAACATGGCTATATGCTTCCATAGCCACTTCTTCGAGTGGTCCATTTTCAATAACCAATCCAATTGTTCTCGCTCCTTGTGCTAGTGGTACTATCACAGCCCACCTATCGACCAACCTACTACCTTGTATTCTTCGCCCAGACCAATTTGCTTCAATAACAAGTTGACGCAAAGCCCTAACTGCATCAGTTGGTGAAATACAAGCCTCAACTTTGAGATGGCGTGGTGCAGTCACAACCATCCCTCAGGTACTTTGGTCATAACCGATTGCTAAAATTACCCATAAATTTGGGTCGAAACAGATATTGTAGAGCATTCGCACTGCTTAGCATACCGCGTATGCGGCGGGCGATTATCTTTGGTTGTCTTATTCAGCCAAATAGAGAGCCAAGACCCTCGAAGCTAGCATCGTCCTCTTCCTCTTCTTCAGCGGCTGCTTCCTCAGCGGGAGCAGCATCTGCAGCAGCGGAGGCGCCAGCAGCTGGTGCGGCAGCAACAGGTGCAGCGATAGCTGCGCTCATTGCTTCACCAATGTCGACTTCATTCAGGCTAGCGACGAGTGCTTTCACACGTGCGTCATCTGCCTTCACGCCTGCAGCCTTTAGGACCGCACCGACATTCTTCTCATTGATCTCATTCTCAGCCGAATGCAACAACATTGCACTATATACATATTCCATTTTTTCTCACTTCCTTTTCAACCGAATAGGTCTCCGAGTCCACCGAAATCAGCGGCCTCTTCTTCCTCTTCCTCTTCAGCGGCCTCTTCAGCAGCAGCCTCTTCAGGTGCAGCTTCAGCAGGTGCTGAGGCAACAGCGGCTGCTGTCGCTCCAAGCAGATTCGACAAATCATCGTCGAGTGCCGAGGAATCTAACTGGCCAGCAAGGGCCATTGCCCGCGAGTTAGCGCGGGAGATGAATAGAGGCATAGTTTCACTATTTGTGACTCCAGCCTCAACAGCGACAGAGAGCGCTTCGCTCTTTGCCTTTGATACGAGTACGGGTACTGTTTCTGGAGTAAACCAGCGAACATTACAGGCTACATTGAAGGATGCAGATACTGCTTGTCCAATGTTGCTGCGGAATCCATCAAGATCCAAGTTAAGATCTTCAGGTGGCATCAAGACTCCACCTTCGATAGCGCCACAGAGAATGATTCCAATTTCGATTGGTTTGATTCCAAGTTTGTCTAACATTAATCCTAGTTCAACAGGAATTTCGTCGCCCTCATTGACTGCAGTAACTGTTTTTTGAATCATGACTTTTCCTTTGTCAATTTTTGCTGGGATTCCAACAGAGGACAACTCACCGACAATAGGCCCAGGTGCGAAATCAGTCTGACCTGCTTCTACGATAATATCCTGAGGTGCTATATCTCCAGCTTTTGCTGAACGGCCTGTGCGAGTCTTCTCAAGTTCATTGAATAGTTGGAATGGTGATAAAACGGATGAGTGTACAAGAACTGGTTGATCAGCGCGAGCCATCATCTCTTCTAACATAGAGTCGTCAAAACCTGCTTCTTTCCAAGCAAGCCTAAACAAAGTCTTCTTTGCCATTGTCATTTCCATTCTATCTCGAAGTTCACTGCGCATACCTAACATTGCTGTAGCGGGCACTCCAGTTGTATCGACAATACCAATGACACCGTCTTGCTGTAGAATTTCTACTAATTCAGCAACGCGATCTCTCTTCCAAGGTGATACTTTTGGAATCATCAAACTTCCACCTCCACTTTGATGGCTGGTCCCATACTGGTTTTGATGTAAAGTGAGCGAATGTTACCCGCACCACGTTCTAATTTTGATGTGACACGTTTCCACATTTCCATTGCATTCAGAGAAATATCTTCTTCAGACTGAGCACGGGAACCTACTATGGTGTGGAAAGTAACTTTGTCACGGCTTCTAATGATAGCAGTGCTTTCCAATCCAGAAGCAATAGCTGCTGGGTCAACATTTGGAGGGACTGGCCGTGGCATTTTTCCACGTGGACCTAGAACGATACCTAAGAATCTACCAATTGTAGCCATGTGAGGTACTTCTGAGAGGAAGAAATCGTGCTTGCGTGCTAACTTTCTTGCTTTTTGACGGTTACCACCTAAATCTTCTATTTGACTTGGGTCGATAACCACAATACCTGCCTTATTTGCTTTGGTAGCCATTTCGCCACCAGCGAACATAGCGATACTGATTTCCTTCCCTCGCCCGCGAGGTAGTCGTACATTTTCTTCAATCCTGTTTGCTGGGTTTTTCAAGTCAACATCCCTAATTGTGAATGCCATCTCAATGCTCTCAACGAACTTACGCTCGGGCGCTGATTCCAGCGCTTGTTTTATTGCTGAGTTAATTTGTTCTTCCATATTTCCCACCTCTGCGGTTCACGAGGTTTCCCTCTCCCGCAATTCGTGATTCAACTGAATTTGTCGTCATATTCTCCTGCTTTCACCTTCTTAATGAATTCTTTTGGTACAATGCCATCAATATGGCAACGCATTGAGACACAGGTACCCATGACCTCAAGTGAGCGAGCCTTGACATTTTTGCCAGTCAAATCGTCAGCCTTCTCGTTTGAGATTGTGATGATTTGATCAAGTGTGATATTGTGTACACTAGGGTCTGAACCGACATCGGTTTCGCCTTCCCAAGAGCCGTTGAATTTGATGCCTTTACCAATAACAGCGGTGCGAATACGTCGTGCTGTCCAGTTGTCTGACATTGATTCACCTCATTGTTTGGGTTCCGGCCGACTTACTTCCTCTATTTAACCGCCGCGAGAACCATTTAGTTAGTTCAGACCACACGCTCCGTGACACGAACATTGTCTGCACGCATTGTGATAGGGATTGGAACAGCCGCTTCGAACAGTTCTACAGTAACTTCTTCTTTACCTTCTGCAACACCAGTTACTCGTGCGCGATTGCCCTTGAAGTGGCCAACTCTGATTTCAACAATGCTTCCAACTTCAATACCTGCAGTAGCAGATTTTGGTTCAAGGTAATTAGAAACCACATGGAACGGTGCTTCACCAGGTAGGACCTTTGCAGCCCCCCTCATTGGGGTTGTTACTCCACCTGCACGACCAATTAATTTCTCAACATGATGTTTTGCCGTTGCTTCAACAAAGATGTAGCCTCGCATTGTACGTGGATGAATAACTGAGAAAACCTCGTCTCGAATATCTTGCAAAGATCCTGTGCCTGATAATCTGGCACGTATTTCATTAGCAATTTTTTGCTCTTGTCCAATAGTAGTCTTGAGCATGAAGAGAAAGGCAGCTACGTCTCCATACATTTCACCTAGTTGTGGGACAGCACCTCGTTCTTGCATTACGCTAACATCGTCAGCCCCATCAATTTCATCTGGGCTTAGAACATTGACAAATCCTGGGTCAACCCAAATTGCTTCATTGTAGAGGGACTTTGGCTCTACAACATTTGTATCGCTAACCACCAAGATTGGCGTGACATCATTAAGTCGGTTGCCAAATTCGATACCACGTGGTTCACCCATTCTAACAAAAGTGAGCGAACCAGTAGGGATGGCAGTTGCATCTTCTACTCTGGTGAGTACATGATCAATATCATTTGGGTCGCCTACTCCGTAGACTCCATCCCATAAGTTACCAAAATCACTAACCTCATCAGAACGCTTCAGCAAGAGTACACTGTCAGCATGGCGGATGAACACAATAAATCCATTAGACATTTTTACACCTCATTATTTCTATTTCGTGGGGTAATTTCAACCTACAAGCCAACTGAAGAATTTTGGCAGTTCAGTATCCATGAGCCAAAGCATGACGAAGCCGATGAAACCAAGTACAAACATACCTATTCCACAGACCCAAACAGTTTGCTTGAATTCAGCCTTTGATGGTTTACGGGCCATTCGCAAAATGCGAGCCCACGAACCTCTACCAAAACTTCGAACCCAAGATTCGAATTGGTCTTGACGCGCTTGAACCCTCTCTTCGAAGGACTTACTTGTAGAGTCAGAACTGGACATGGTTGAACCCCTTAGGGTTCATGCCGAGATAGGGGTCCTCTTTAACATCAACGCTTCATTCAATTAATGAATTCCAGGCTTCGATTGCGCATGGTTTGCATTTGTTGATGTGCATTTGCGCCAAAAATCTGCTGACTTTTAACTCCAGTCAAAACAAGAAGAACACGTATCTCGTTACCCATATTTTCATCGACAGTTGCTCCCCAAATAATGCGGGCGTAGGGGTTAATTCGCTCACGAATTTCTTGTGCACATCGCTCTGCTTCACCAAGGGTCAACGAAGGGCCACCAACCACATTGACAAGTGCGCCACGTGCATCGGACACATCAATATCCAGCAGTGGCGAAGTAAGTGCTTCTACTGTGGCATCGACAGCTCTGTCCGTTCCGGTTGCTTCTCCAAGGCCAATCATTGCCATTCCTCCTCCATTTAGCATAACACTTCTGAGGTCTTCAAAGTCAAGATTTACAAGCCCTTCTTTCATAATCATTTCAGTTACGCCAGCGATTGAGCGCATGAGTAATTCATCAGCTACCCGGAATGCTGCTTCAATAGGCAAATCTCTAACTCCTTCAACTTCAAGCAATTTTTCGTTTGGTAGTACAACTACAGTATCACAGACTTCACGTAATCTCTCAAGTCCCCATTCTGCATTTTGCCTACGCAATGTGCCTTCAGATGCAAATGGATAGGTGACTACGGCGATTGTTAGAGCGCCAGATGCTTTTGCTAAACGGGCCATGACATGTGCAGAGCCAGTACCGGTACCTCCACCAAGACCAGTAGTGACAAAAGCCAAATCACAATCATTGACTATATTTGCCAAAGTTCTTTCAGATTCATAGGCGGCTTTTTCGCCTTTTTCAGGATCCCCGCCTGCTCCTCTTCCTCGAGCAGTTCTACCAATGAGTATCTTCTTCTCTATCCTAGAGCGAAGCAGATGTTGAGCATCTGTGTTGACGGCATAACCAGAGATATGGTCGCCACCAAGCAACCCCTCATCTGAGAGCCGCTGAACGGTGTTGCATCCGCAACCACCGCACCCAAAAACTCGAATCCTTGGTGCGAGGCTAGCTAATAATTCAACTAATTCTTCGTCCCCTGGTATGGTTTCCACTCCAGCAGTTTCTTCATTGGTTTCAGTTGAAACTTCGTTCTCTTGCAATTCCAATACACGGTCAATTAAATGGCGCATAGACTCAACCTCACTGAAGTACCCTTAACCTTGACGCTAATTATTAGGTGGTGGAGGCCTGTTATCGCACATCTTTAGATTAGCGAGAATGAGCAAAATAATTGTTCAAATAGGGGCATACACCCGAAGTTCAAAGTGGGAAAGGTGTTTAGCCGTGTTAATGAAGAATAAGTCGTTGTTGTTGGTGCTGTTATTGCTAACCTCTTATTTCCTCGCATTAGTCCCAACAGAAATTGAACTTGACGAGTCAATTAATATTTCAGAAAGTGGAACAAGTCAATGGGTTATGAGTGATGAGCCGGTTATTCAAAATGGTTGGTTCCCAGAGGTCTGGCAACCAGCAACAAAAAGTGCAGTCTGGGACCTTAAATTCAGTCCAGATGGGACGAAAATAGCAGGTGTTGAAATTTCTGATAACCGCCTCTTTGTATGGAATGTGAGTGATGGGCGTGTTCTTCTTTGGATTCATCATTCAGCAGCGTTGGTTAATGTTGCTTGGCTTTCCAACGATTGGGTGATAGTTGGGGACAGTGGTATCAACTGGTTTTCATATTTGGTGATTGACGATGGCTCTTCCAAACCAAAGGATACAACTCAGATGCGTTCAGGTCAATGGACAGACTCTCTAACTGGAAATTATGATGGTTGGCTTTGGGGACTTGACGCTTCAGTAAGTAGTGGCCAAGTGGCTTTCTGTGGTAATATTAACCATATGAGTATGGGTGGCGAGGTGGTAATTGCTGATATTGCATATTTTATTGATGGGTCATCTCATAATGCTCGTAATTTCTTCACTCAATATTGGGTACCAGATTGTGCTATTTCCACAAATGGTGGAGCAGTAGCTGCAATTGGAAGAAATATGACAACGCACCCAGATGGAAATGTATCATACAGAGATGTGGTATATGGTATCGATGCTAGTGATGGTAGTTTACAGTGGGAGCGACATGTAGCAGGTCCTAATTCTACTGCTTGGGCAATTACTTGGGAGCCGGGAGGTGGAAGTTACACAATTGCTTACAATCATCCTTCACCATCTATGCCAAATCAGTGGGAAGGTGTGGCATCATCCTATGCGGAAGTGGATGGCACTTTGTTTTGGTATACACCAATTCCACAGAATGTAAGTAGTCTTGCTTGGTTGCCAGATGGATCTTATCTTACAGTTGGATTATATGACCCAGGAAAGGTGTCTATCATCAATACCGCAGGTCAGATTCAGACGGACTTTGGTTGGCATTCTGTGATATCAAATAATTCTGGCCAGCCAGAAGATGTCAAAGCAGTTTCAACTACAGCAATTTCCACATCAAATACTGCTAATCAGTTAATTGCTTCAGCAGGCAAAGACGGTTCGATTGAAATCTGGAAAATAGATGTATCTAATTTTGAAATCCTTCCTTATCGTCGCTTAGGTCCAAAATTGGTTCGAGAAATCGCTATATCGCCTAGTCAAGATATGATTGCCGTAGCAGAATCCTCTGGGACTTTGACCATTAGATCAGGAATTAATGGCTCAATAATTAACCAATGTTTCCACCCCGAATTTGGACAGTTAGTCTATTCTATTCCCTATGCCAAATCTGTAGGTTGGGTCAATAATAATGCATATGTTGGATTTAGTGATGGCATGATTATTTCATGTGACGATAATAAATTATCGTGGGTATTTGATTTGCGACAACATCAGACAGTAGGTGCATTTGGTAGAATTGATATGCACCCTCAAGGCTTCTATGCTGCAATTTCATGGTCATCTAACACAACAAACACCTCTCGAGATGGCCATGTTGCAATTATAGATCCACTTTCAGGGCAATTCCTCAAAGAATGGCAATATGCTGAATCACATTGGTCAGTTGAGTTCAATGATTTTGGTAGTTTACTTGCATCTGCAGGTCAATCTGGTGCAGTCAGGTTGTGGAATACAAGTGATCCAAATCCTCAAAATTGGATAGATGAAGGCTCCCCCTATTTTCATAATGGCTATGTAGGTGTAATTAGTTGGTTTTCTGGCTTAGATGTATTGATGACAGCAGGCTGGGATAAACAACTGATTATTTGGGACACACAAACTCAATCTCAAATGCAAAGTACAACATTGATGCATGAGCCATTTTCACTTTCTGTCCTTCCACCAGATGGCTTGATTGTAGTTGCTACAGGGGACGCATCCACTTCTCTTACTGGACAACTTGAATTCCATGATATGGTAAATAATTCAATTTTGAGTGTCTATGAAATAAATCATATCCCACGTGGTTTTGGATTATTATTTTCAGGTAGTGCAATGGCATTAATGAACCACACAGGTACATTTCTAGTATTGAAAATAGATGCTGATGGTGATGGTTGGGAGGATATCATTGATGATTTTCCAAATGACCCAACACAACATTCTGATAGTGATGGCGATGGTTGGGGAGATGATCAATCACAAACCAATGGTGACGCCTGTCTAAGCACTCCTGGGACTAGTAATCAAGACAGAAATGGCTGTTTAGATTCTGATGGCGATGGTTATAGTGACCCGGACTCATCTTGGCTTGCAAGCCCAAATGGAACTGCTGATGCTTTCCCAAACAATCCCTCACAATGGTGGGATAGCGATGGCGATGGTTATGGCGATGAATATTCATATCAAGTTGGTAATGATACTCTACGCGTTGGTGAATCAGGTGATGCTTTCCCCAATGATGCTGCTCAATATCGTGATTTAGACGGTGATGGTTGTGGTGACAATTACACCTATGGTATTGACAATGAGATGAGAATCAACGAGGCAGGTGATGCCTTCATTTCAGATGCTACTCAGTGCAATGATTTTGATGCAGATGGTTATGGTGATAATTACACTTTTACTGTGGGAGAGGATGATTTACGTACTGAAAATGGCGATGCGTTCCCTACAGACAATCTAGCTTGGTCAGACATTGATGGTGATGGTTGTCCAACAAATTCAGCTACTGGTTTGACAATTGATCTATATCCTACAGATCCTCTGTATTGTGATGAAGATTTACCATTTTGGCTGCCTGTTGGCTTACAGGCATTAATTACCAACGATGCCAATCTATGGAATGTCAAAATGACATGGGCTGCAGCAGCAGATAATACTGATTTAATTCGACTGGAAGCGGCATTAACAGATAATGAAACAGCAGTTACGGAATCAGATTATTTTCCTATTCAAGTATGGATTTCGCTTGGTGCTGTCGATGAAAATATCCAAATTGATCCAGTGGCAGGAAAAAATAAGCTTCATCTTCGTTTAATCGCCATTCCAGATGATGGTGCTTCATTGAGTATGAATTGGAATGCAGTATGGGCTGATGCAAGTACAAACGCAGAAAACGACTCAACCAATGGAACACAAAATAACAATAATAACAATGATGCGGATGGTGATGGAATAATAGATTCTGAAGATAACTGCCCGAATGATTCAGGGCTAGAAGAAAATGATGGTTGTCCCGTTTCTCATGATACAAATGACCAAACAGGTAGTGGGGATCAATCTGAAGATGATTCAAAGGAAACATCCTCTCTGTGGTATGTTGGAATTGGTTTAGGTATTTTTGCCCTCGCGGCTCTACTTATTTTAGCAATGAAATACAACCGTAAAACGGAGACAATTGCAGAAGGCGTCTATTCAATGGCTCAATCATCTTCCTTCTCACCTCCTTCAACCCCTCCTTCTCCAACCATGCATCCCCCATGCAAGACATGTGGAGGTTTTGTTCAAGAGGTAATGCATCAGAGTAATCTCTGGACTTGGTGTCCATCGTGTAGTGAATGGCAGGATTTCCTTGGTAAGAATTAACCATCAATGACTTGATTGAGAATATTCATGATAGTCTACAGCTGGTTGTAGTGAATCAATTGCTGATTGAAGGCGAGCGTTAGCCGCCTGTTCTCCACTTTCAATTGCGGCCTTTTGAGAATTAAGTGAGGCAAGCCTTCTTGCTAGATTTTCTGCAACAGTGGGATTCAATCCAGAAGAGGGTTGTAGCCACCTATCAAACGATGAAGTAATTTTTTGATAAGATGTTCTTAGACCAATATCTGATATAAGAACAAATTCATTTTGTTCGTGGGAAAGTGGGCCACATACTTCTAGGGCCTTGTCAAGAGCTTTAGCCACTTTTGTTGCCTTCTTCAAACTCCCCTTACATTTTTCATATGCTTCCATAGATAGTAGATGCGCTTCGATATGGCCTGTTTTTGCTACTACTGAGAAACAATTGATTGCCTTCTTCATTTTATTGCATTGAAGAAATATTCTTCCTATTTGCATTTTATCTTGTAAGTGTAACACAATTTGATCTTCTGAATTTGCCACGCCATTCTTTGCACGCATGGCTTTCAATGTCCGGCCTTCTTTTTGGAGTCGCTTTGCGGAATTCAAACTCTCTTTCCATTTTTTTCGTATTTCTAGAATGTTGGCATGGTCTCTAAGTGCGAGTACTAGTAATTCCTGATTCCCCATAGTTCTCTTCTTTTCAGAAAGTAATAGATTAGTTAATTCTTCAGCCATAACCTCAGCAATTTCTAGTCTACCATCAGTCACATAATGACGTAATTGGTTTAGTACTTTGACAGGGTCATCCATACCAAACATAGTGATTCCTCAAACACCCAGATGAGGCATCACGCATTATCACTCCTATCATTTGGGTGAGTTACAAAAATAATTGGTGGGGTTATTTTCCACTATTATTCATTTATTTTTTCGCTTGACAACTTTTCGCTTTTGTGATTTACCACTCTTAGCTGGCCTTCGCCTTTTCTTTTCCTTCTTGGGTTCATCATCGTCATCATCGCCCCAATCGTCATCGTCATCATCATCTTCGTCAACCATATCTTCATCCTTAGACTTGCTTGACTTCTTGCGGCGCTTCTTTTTCTCGCTAGCACCTGAATCGAATGGGTCATCATCTTCAACTAATGCTTTACTTGGTGCTGCTTCAAGTTCAGATAGACCAGCATCAGCAGCGGCTCCACTATCACCGCCGCCCATAAATTCAAGCATCCAGTCATCGTCATCATCTTCATCTTCGTCATCCCCTTTCTTCTTCTTTTTTGTTGGGTCTTGTGCAGCAAGTACGCCCATTAATACTGCAAATAATAGCAATAATACATTGAAGGCCCCTACTGCAATGATGATGATATATGGTGGGCTAGTCAAATCAGGCGGAGCTTCAGGTTCCTGAGCTTCTTCGTTAAAGGGTGAATTACCGCTTTCACAGAAAGTCATTCCACTGAGATTCTCATAGCAGTGATCAACATAGAATGATGCCACAAATAATCTTTCATTTCCAGCAGTGTCTGTTGCTAGAATCTCAACCTTATGATTTCCAGGTTCAACAAATGTGGCGGATGGTTCTTTCATATCAAAGATGAGAGTATTGCTTGGAGTATCTAGTGGTGAAACATCATTTACTAATTCCCATTGAGATGGATTTTCAAAGAATTCTCGAACATCAATCAAACGGAATTTAACTTCAACTAGGCCTACATCATCAGTTACTACTCCATGTATTCGAACATCGTCTCCATACAAATATTTGCTATCATATGAAGGTGCAAATAACTCAATAGCAGGGGATTCTGCATCTATTGACCAATTTTCCCAAATCACTGTTCGTGAATTACCAGCATCATCGATTAGTGTTGCTTCAACTACTAAATCAGATGTTTGCATCCCATTAGGTATTGGGAAATCCCAAATGAAGTGGGTATCAGAACTAAGGAATGGAGTAGCTCGAGTGATCTCCTGTTCTGGAGTGAACGTGTTTCCAGAACCTGTAGATGCATCATAGTCGCTAGTATAGACATGAATCAGAGGGAATTCTTGTAGCGGCTCATTGCTGAAAATACTCAAACGATAGTCTCCACCTTTCAAAGCACCATTAGAAACACCATCTTCTCCTTCAAGTCCGATGGTAACATCAGCAAATGCTCCAGTAGTATCTTCATGTACTAACCAGGCATTAGAACGGTTACTGAGGGAATCACGTGAATTGCCCCATGTATCGGCTACAATCAAGGCATACCAAGTAAATCTATCAAGTTCTGCTGGTAGGTAGATTTCTCTTAGAATAGTAGTTTCAGCTCCGATTGGCTCATAATTGTCAATCATCATTTCCCAACCATCATCATCAGAAATATTACCTGTTTCATTGTCATCAAAAGGCGTCCCAAGATTTCTCCAAACAGTGTACGTTTCACCTTCTTCTGCTAATGAGTTAATCCAAGAAAGCAATACGGTTCTTTGCCCACCTTGTAACATTGGTTGTGCTAGAGTAACGGGGGCCGGCGCAAGTGTATCTTCATTAACTGGGAGTAAGATACAATTTTGCAGGAATCTTGTATCTTCATATGTTGCTCCAAGATGATTGTAGCGAGTCACCGAAGTTACGCAGTAGTAAGATAGTCTATCCTTGTCAATTGGAATTGGAATAAGTGCGTATTGCACGCCATCGGGCACTGTAGCAACCAGTGTTGCCTCAAGACTTAGATTAGTAGCAGCAGATAGTTTAGTCCATGCGTGCCACACATGGTAAGATTCACCTTCAGCACCAACTTGGTCCGTCCAAGTAACATTTGTAAAACCGCCACCAAGATATGTTGCTTGAACATTTGTTGGTTCTGCAATCCAAGGATCAAAAGTGTTCTCCATAATGGGTCCTTCTAAAACAGAATTATCTATCATACTGTCATGGTTACCTCTTGCATCAGCTATGGTGACTGCATAGTATGCATAACCAAGAGTTCCCCTCTCTACTTCATAGTCATAAGATTGAATTCCGGATGAAACAGCAGCGATGTGTTCAACATTGATGTCATTAGTATTGTTAAATGGAACTCCAGATCTCCACACATGGTAAACTGCATCTTGTTCTGATAAATTGTCTGTCCAAGTGATGGTTGTATTTCCCGTACCTCCAATCGGTTCGGCATTGAATGTGGCATGAACACCACCCAATAGCAGATTAGGTGCAACATTGTCTTCTTTTACAGGCCAATATTCATCCATTGTGTTTACTCCACCAATGAAACGAGTATCTTCGTATCCAAGGTATGTGTAAGTGACTGAATAGTAAGCGTTTACATCTGTAAATGGAGGCACAGTGTAGGTGTAAGTTGAAATTCCTGCAGTAGTGTTTCCAACGAGTGCTTTATCCAAGTACATCCAATTTTCTCTATTTGCTGGAGCTAGGTGGCGATAAATATTGGACACATACGCATTATCTCCAGTTTCAATTAAAGTTCCAGGTGTTAATTGATTGAGATTAATCCAGTCAATTTTAGTTTGACTTAATTCTGGGTAAAAAGTTGCATTAACTGAAAATGGTGCAGTAATGTTGTGAGTGAACTCACTGATTGGTTGACCAATCTGCGAAACACCCAATTCCATGAAGGCCAACATGGTCCAAGTGCCATTTATTACATCATGGTAGTTGGTCGCAACACCGTAGTAAAAGTCACCATCTTGAGATGGAGGTAAATCGTATTCAAAGGTGTGCATTTGACCAGAACATGTAGACAAAGCACCTATACAAGCAGAAATATTTCCTATGTACGAAATTTCATTGTTCGCAACCATACTAGAATTCATTTCAGAATGATGTCTGTAGACTAGGTATCTAGATGATTGCAAACTCTCTAAAGTGGGCAGTAAAATAGTGACCACGTTAAACCAACTGACACTAGTATCTTCGGATTGAGAGTTGAATATAGCTTGAATTTGCTGTGCTTGCATATCCTCCTCACCAGAGCCTCCACCACCGCCTGCTGCAGTAACTGGTTGTATAATTGGCATAAGTGTTGTAAATAGCAAAATAGTTGCCATAAGGAGTGTTTTCCACCTTCGATTAAA
>Ga0208639_1000439_pt1 | contig 32159 bp, 33 predicted proteins | sample ETNtaG_33_FD_185772 | JGI IMG/M metagenome (GOLD analysis project Ga0208639, IMG submission 185772) | Marine microbial and viral communities from oxygen minimum zone, Eastern Pacific Ocean - ETNP201310SV76 (SPAdes) (version 2) | ecosystem: Environmental > Aquatic > Marine > Oceanic ...
GGAAAACTGGACTTGAACTAGTAAAGATGAGGCAAGAAACAGTCTCTTTCATTTTTCAAGAAGGAAACCTTTTACCTGATTTAAGTGCACTTGATAATGTAGCACAACCTCTACGTCACAGAGATGTAAGTCCATACGAAGCAAGAGACAAAGCACGAGAATTATTAATTGAATTGGGCTTAGAAGAACGTTTACACGGATTGCCAGAAACACTCTCAGGAGGAGAACAGCAGCGTGTTGCTATTGCTAGGGCATTAATAACGAATCCAAAACTAATCTTAGCTGATGAACCTACTGGAGCCCTTGACCCCATAACAAGTAGGGAAGTCCTCGACTTATTTCGAAAATTACACAAGGAGAGAGGTGTAGCATTTCTCATTGTTACACACAGTGATGAAGTAGCAGCTTTTTGTGATCGCAGCCTAGAACTACGTGACGGAAGATTCGTAGCTGAACATGGAACTAATTTGGATATAGATGATTTAGAAGGATCTCGCGAGCTAATTGTAGATGAATTGGGAATGGTATCTTTTCCACCAGACGTACTAATGAAAATCGGAGGTTCTGGAAGATATGAAATTGAAAAAGCTGACAATGGAGAAATTACTTTAGTAGCTGCAGAAAAGAATAAATCGTTGATAAAGGGAAAAAAGAAATTAGCAGACAAATGTCCCGCTTGTAAACATAAATACAAAGATAAAAGCCAATTGTGCCCAGAATGTGGTTCAAGCCGACCAATGATTAAATCTAATTAATTAACTATTTAGAGTGTCTTCAATCGCATCTGTGAATTTTCTGATATCTGACTCATTATTGTAAAGATAAGCACTAGCTCTCGCAGTACCTTCTATTCCTCTAGAATTAAACCAAGAATGAACACAATGCATACCACTTCGAATTGCAATATTGTATTTTTCATCTAGATGCATTGCAACCTCTGTCGGATCCCACCCTTCAATATTAAATGAAAAGATTCCTCCTCTTTGTGAAACATCTTCAGGACCTACAACAGATATACCATCTAAATCTTTTAGCTTGTTTGACATAATAGTATTCAACATATTTTCATGTTCACGGATATTTTCACGACCGATACCAGTAACATAGTCTGCTGCCACACCCGCACCTATGGCGCCAGCATAATCTTGTAACCCAGCCTCAAAACAGGATGGTGGTGGTAATAATTTGTAGTCATCATATGAAGAATTAACAACAGTAGAACCTCCAACATATGTTGGAATCAATTTCTCCAATTCATCATATTTGCCATAAAGAGCCCCCATACCGCTAGGTCCACAAAATTTATGCGCACTTACTGCTGCAAAATCTACATCTAAATCAACTACATTCACTTCCTTGTGAGGTGCAGATTGTGCGGCATCCATCATAACTTTCACATCTTTATCATGGCAAATTTCTATTATCTCTTTAGCTGGATTGGTATGACCGTCCAAATTTGAGGTGTGAACAAAACTGACCAATTTAGTATCAGAAGTTATCTTCTCTTTCAGCCCTTCCAAATCAAAATAATAATTGTTTTTAGCTGGCAAAACTTCATACTTGATTCCTTTGTACTTTGCTAAATGATGCCATGGAACTACATTCGCATTATGCTCTTTATCTGATGTAAGAACCTTGTCTCCCTTTTGAAGATTAAGGCCATTGGCCACAATATTCATACCTTCTGTGGCATTTTTTGTGAATACTATCTCTGTCGATTTTTCAGCCCCCATAAAGCGCCGAATTTGATCTCTAGCTATTTCAAAATTTTCAGTAACCTGCCAACTTAATTTATGCACTGATCTTCCACCACATGCAGGATAATTAGTGTAATAATCCGTTAAAGCATCGATAACTACCTGAGGTCTAAGTGTCATGCATGCACTGTCTAAATAAGTAGGATTATCTTCTGAATTTAAAAGTGGAAAATCCTTTCTATAATTTGAAACGTCCATAGTCTAGCACCTTTAACAACCCGTATAATTTAAAGACATCTTAAGCAGAAGTTGTTTTATACTCCATCAAATAGAACAAAATATGAGCTGTCTAACAAATCTACCTGATAACTTAGAGCTTACTGTGACTTGTGCAACAGAAGTAGCAAATTTTGGACCTATTGCTGCACTACTTACAATACTTATTGGAATCCCCTTAGTTAGACTTGTATTAAGATACCTCAAAAAAATATTTGACACTTATGATTACATAGACAAAGGAATAGAAAATTTCCTTTTCAGAGTTACAAGTGTCTCCCTTTGGGCCGTCATAATCCTAACTGCTGCAAATGAATTAGGAATAAATGTTACCGGAATTGTAGCTGCTCTAGGTATTGTTGGTTTGGCAATGGCTTTTGCAGCCCAAGATACTATTGAAAATATAATCGCAGGCATTTTTCTGATGGTTGATAGGCCATTTCGTGAAGGTGATAGAATATTATTGCCTAAGAAAATAGGTAGCCTGTACTCAAGCTGGGGAGATGTAACTGAAGTTGGTCTTAGAACCACAAGAGTACGCTCGACCGACGGAGTTTTACTCACTATACCAAATAAAAATTTAACAAAAGATACCATTGCCAATTTTAATCATAAAGATGATAGAAACCTACGTGTGAGGATTAGATTAGGACTGGTACCTACCTGGGAGAACGTATCCAAAGGTGAAGAGATTGTAGAGAATATTGCTAAAAGTCATGAAGACATTTGTCAAGATAAACCAAAACCACCTCAGATAGTTTTGAGAGATTTTGGAGATCAAGAAGTTATTATGGAAATTAGATACTATGTTCCTAATGCACCTTTAATGAGGAGTACAAAATCATATTTTGTCAAAGAAATTCTAAAACAATTTGAAGAACAAGATGTCAGATTGGCCTATCCAACTAGATTGATTATGAAAGAAGATATTGAATAAAAAATATCCAAATCTATCTAGAACCACTCTTCTTGTATATTAACAAATATCTATCCTAAATAAACATTGTGTATTCTACAAAAACAAACAATAGTGAACTTTATTATTATCTGTCTTATAAGATAAAATATGTCATTTGAAGTACCAGATTTAACTTACGATTATAGCGCACTTGAACCATACATAGATGAAGAAACTATGAGAATACACCATGACAAACATCATGGTGCATATGTCAACATGTTGAAGGGCGCGATAGAAGCTGCAGAAATAAAGGGAAAATCTGTAAAAGAATTAATCACAGATTTAGATTCTGTACCTGAAGCTCAAAGAACAGCTGTTAGAAACCATGGTGGAGGTCATTTCAACCACTCAATGTTTTGGGAAGTAATGGGACCTGTAAATGGCGAAATGAGCCCTGACCTTAATACGGCTCTTCTAGAAGCATTCGGCAGTCTAGATGATTTCAAAGCTGAATTTCACAAAGCTGGAATGACGAGATTTGGATCAGGATGGGTCTGGTTGTGTTCTAAAAAAGGAAAATTGGCTGTCTGTTCTACTGCGAACCAAGATAATCCCCTGATGGGCAGTAAATATGGTGGGTGTGATAATAGAACTCCGATCCTTGGATGTGATGTTTGGGAACATGCATATTATCTAAATTATCAAAACATGAGAGGAGATTATCTTACTGCTTTCTTTGATGTTGTTAATTGGGCTGAAGTTTCAAGACGCTACTCTGAGACGCTCTGATTACCTAACTCAGAAATAAGATTACCTATCAATAACGCACTTCCGCCTATAATTAACCAAAACGAAAATTCTGTCATATTCATTGTTATTGCTAATAATGTAGCCCAAACAGGCTCTAAGGCATATAGAATAGCTGCTCTCACTGGATCCATATACTTTTGATATATATTTACCATAGCCAGAGCACCAAATGTACCAAATATTGATGATAAAAACAAAGGATACAAAAAATCTGTATCTTTCAAAAGTCCGACAATATCTACTCCCCCAACATCCAAATATAGAAAGAAATCAAACAATAAAAAACAAAGAATAGTAGATATGGTAATGGAAGTAAATGTTAGACCAAGGGGGGAGGCCCTCTTAGTACAAATATCTGTGAATATGATATGACCTGCAAACATCAATGCACAAAGTATAGTTAACCATTCGGAAATATCATAATGCAATTGTGGAGGTCCTTGGATAAATCCTGCACCAAACGTCGCCAAAGTTACACCAATTATCAAATTTCGACTCTGTAATTTGCCTGCGAAACATGCTAAAATCAAAGCAGTAAATAGAACATAAAGACTTGTCAGAAAAGCAGATACTGCTGGAGAAATACCTTCTAAACCAATCATTTGAAAAACAAAACCTCCCAGCATAAACAATGCAAGGATAGCTCCATCATTCCAAACTTGGTACCCTTTGATCTCCTCCCTAATAGATGGGACAAAAATAAAGAACAAAACAATAGCAAACCCAAATCTCAGGGCAACAAAGAGTGTTGCAACTATATTGATTTGATTACCGGAACTATACATTTCAGCTGTGTCTAAGGCTTGCTTAAGCCAAACAAAAGTCCACCCCCAAATTATTGTGACTACAAAAAGAGCTAATGTAGCCTTTTGTTTCACACTACGCCCTGATCCATCATTGCGTTTGCAACCTTGAGGAAACCTGCAATATTAGCCCCCATGACAAGATTACCTTTCTGATCATATTCTTCTGCGGCATCTGAACACTGCTGGTGAATACCAGCCATAATATGATCTAATTTCGAATCAACTTTTTCACTTGTCCAATCATCAAAAGCTGCATTCTGTGACATTTCGAGAGCCGAAACTGCAACACCGCCAGCATTAGCTGCTTTGGCAGGACCGAACAAAATACCGGCCTTATTCAGGATTTCATAAGCAGCTGGTGAAGTTGGCATATTTGCACCTTCACATACAGCCAGACAACCATTTTTAACTAAATTCTTAGCTCCTTTTTCTTCAATTTCGTTTTGGGTCGCACTAGGAAGGGCAATATCACAATCTTCACCCCATGGCCTCTTCCCTTCATGATAAACTGCATCAGAATATTCTTTAGCATATTCTTTGATTCGACCACGTCTATTATTCTTCAAATCCATTATCCAAGCTAATTTATCTTCATCTATTCCATCTTTATCGAATATATAGCCACTAGAATCTGACATTGTAATTACTTTACCACCATAACTCAATATTTTTTGTGCACAGAATTGAGCCACATTACCACTACCTGATATTGCACATTTTTTACCTTCAATCGCATCACCTTGAGAAGCTAACATTTCTCTCAAGAAATATACTTGACCATAACCCGTTGCTTCAGGTCTGATCAATGACCCTCCCCAACCATAGCTTTTGCCTGTTAAAACACCTTCCCATTTGCGAGTTAATCTTTTGTATTGACCAAATAAATATCCTATTTCCCTTCCACCAACACCAATGTCTCCTGCTGGAACATCAATATTAGCTCCAATATGTCTGAATAATTCTGTCATAAATGATTGACAAAATCTCATAACTTCCATATCTGATTTGCCTTTAGGATCGAAATCACTACCGCCTTTTCCGCCACCTATAGGTCTAGTAGTCAATGCATTTTTCAATATCTGTTCAAAACCTAAAAATTTGATTATACCTAGATTAACGCTAGGATGAAAACGCAATCCTCCTTTGTAAGGTCCAATTGCACTATTAAATTCAACACGCATACCACGATTAACTTGAACTTGACCTTTATCGTCAACCCAAGGTACTCTGAAAGTTATAATTCTTTCAGGTTCAGTTAATCTTTCCAATATTTTAGAATCCTTGTATTCGGGATGTGAATCAAAAACTGGTTCTAATGTTTCTAAAACTTCCCATACGGCTTGATGGAACTCCGGTTGATCAGGGTCCCTAAGCTTCACCTTGTCAAATGCCTCTTTGACGTAGCTCATATTATGGTTCCGATAGAAATGAGTCTATAAAGATATCATCCCTCTAATGTGCTAAAGACCCCATAGGATCCCATGGTGGAAGACCTATCGGTTCCGTATTATACAAGTCAACTAACTTCTTTGTGAGATGTTTTTTATGGACAACGACTTCGTACATAAACTGATCAAACCACGGATCTGTCATTATATCAAATCCCTTTTCACCATGATCTGCACCCCAACTATTCTCAACTCTCCATTTAGTTGGAGTCTTATTCTTCAAATCAACACCAGTAAATAACATCGCATGAGTCATGACACTATCTCCATAATCTAAGCGTTCTGCCTTGTCCATTCCAAAACTTGTGTCAAAGAATTTATCAAATTCAAATAAATTAGTATCCATTACACCAAATTCTCTCGTAAAGAATTTACCAACATCACAACCGAACCAAACTGGATCATCAGCCTTAATTGATTTTATTGTATACTTCTTCAATTCTTCATTCTCTAAATTCAAATATCTTATAATATTCCCACCATAAACGTTACCCAAATATTCTACTGTGTATGTTTTGTTATATTCAGCAAAAGATCTTGGATCATTAATCAAACAAACAAAATCATTCAGATTTATGTCCACATGATTCTTGAAGAAAGATTGCGGTGTTAAATCTGTAAATCTCTGAAATTTGTCTTTTTTATTCCTAATAGACCAATCAAATTTCTCAGGTGGTGTACCTAAACTAATACATAACATTTGGTATATCGTAGATAACATTTCATCCTTCATTTTAGAAATTCCAGCCTTAGATTTGTTTTTAGCTCCACGTAGCTCCTTACCGAATTCCCTCAATTTTCTAGTAATTAATTTATTCATTTGAGCTGAATGACTGCTATGATAACTCTCAGCCATTAGCTTTTTTGGAACTGTACCATATTTCATTAACAAATTGACAAACATATCCCACTGCCCACCATCTTGTATTGGACTATTAAGAAGATGCATAACTAATCTTGAATCTGTAGGTTTGTCAGACGTCTCGATTATATTTTCAAGAAAGTAATTTGCCTTTTCCAATTTATCATAAAACATAAAATAATTCTGTGAAAATTCAAAATTTTTAAGTTTATATTTTCTACCTAAATAAATTCTCAATAAATTCAACCCTGCAAAGCCCCAACATCTACCGCTTCTCATCTGACTTGTAGCCTTCATTTCCCCTGAAACTTTATCCGAAAAAGTGTGATCTATTTCCCTAAAAGCTTCCCAATTCATTGCTAACTTACGCACATCTGTACGTGTAGCTGCATTCATTGAGTTTCGTGCTTGAGAGTTAGATTTGAATTTTTTCAAATATTTGTTGACATTAGTTAAGCTAACTTCTTTTCCCATGAAGTATTATGTAGTAGCCGATATAAATTACTAATCAGAAACTGAAGGTAATCTTTTACTCATTACTCTCTTCCAAATCATTGGAATTTGAGCAATATAAAAACATGCGAAATATCCACTGGGTAGAGTTGGTGCTCCATCATAAGATTTTAACGATTGATATGGTTTATTAGCAAAAAGATGATGGTCGCAATGTCTTGTCAATTCAACTAAAACATAACGACTAAGTCTAGCATTGGACTGCCAACTAATTTGTGCTGTCACCTTGTCATTGACTTCACGTCTTAAACCCCAATGACGAATATAATTAACGTATTCCAGAAGGTAGATTGCAACTGCACACTGAACAAGGAAAGCTTCTACTAAAATAAGACTTTCAAATACAAAATACAACCCTACTAAAGTAATAATTTCCATCAAAAGAAATAAAGCGGCCTTATGAAAAAGAAATGAATTACTCCTTTCCCTCTCTATATTCCACGAATGAATAAACTGTTTAGGTACTGTAGTCAAAACAAAATATTGTAAGCCGTGCTCAACTTTAGCTGAAGCGGGATCTAGATTTGTACCAACATACTTGTGATGGCCTCTAACATGCTCACACTCAAAATGCAAATAAGAAGTTGTCCAAAGAAGAAGATATCCACAATATTTTGGAAAACCTTTACGATGGATTAACTCATGAGCAACCACAATGCCTGAAATACCAGTACTGAGGCCAGTAGATGCTATTGACAAAATCAAAAAATAATATTCAGGATTTGATAATACATAATTTATGAAAGAGGAAATCGCTACAAATTGCAGCATAACATGCATGTACAAAATAGCATCAAAAAAAACTGGAGAAGCATCTTCGGGATTACTATCATCCCCTTCACCCCAAATCAAGTCAAGTAAAGGGAAAACAACCAGTCCTAGAAAAGTAGCTGTGCCAACATAAAAGCCACCATAGTAATTTCCAAAAATTACTGACAAAGGGATAGCTAGACCAAGTAAATAATATGGTTTAGGAGTTATGTTTGACATTTATTTTAACCTCAAATGATGTAACTTTTCATAAAATGTATAACACTCATGATAGAGCTGTTCATAATTTTCTGGAACTTCTTCTTCCTTAGATTTATATTCATTAAAACCTGTAGAATTCATGACATTTTTGTACCAATATTTACCCCAATTGCCATCTGTATCTCTTGGACCTCTAGACCAACTTAACATTTCTTCTGAAAAGGTAACACCTATAATTTCACAAAATGTGCTCAAAACCTTTCTAGGATTCAATAACACATCTTTGGCATCAATAATAGGAGGTATTGCACCAGTAATGTTTTTTACATATTCAAATATTTCATTTTGTTCTTCTAAACCCAACAAATGCATGTTCAAATTTGGATGAACTTTACTGTATGAAATTATCATATCCTTAGGATCTCTTATCAAGAAACAATTGATTACAGACTTCATCCATTCCCTATCTATTGACCCTAAAAGATGGTGAGTGATATGTTTTTGATAATATACTGAACAATTGCCATTGATGTCACTAACTAATCCATTAGATATTTTGCCAACATCTAATTCCCCCTCACTAATCACTTCTTCTCTACCTGGATGATCCAAATTAGTTTGATCTAAGTAATAAGCATAATATGGCTCATCAATAACAAATGTATCAGACCTACTACCCCATGATCTCATCATTGCTGTAGAAATATTGCGAGGGCCTGACCACATTGCTATCCTAATCAAATAGAACTCTCCAAATCGACTAAATTATTGTAATGTGATTGAATTAAACTTACTAATGAATCCTTACCTAAAACTTTCAACTCATGTCCATCAATTTCATAAATAGGAACTACACCCCCAAATGTTCCTGTAACAAAAGCCTCCTCAGAATCATAAACATCAGATAAAGTAAAATTCTTCTCATAGATAGGTACTGAATTGGATTTGCAAATATCAATTATATTTTGTCTAGTTACCCCATGCAAACAGTATTCACCCGTAGAAGTTAAAACTGAATTATCCTTAACCATAAAGAAATGTGTCGAATTACATGTTGAAACATAACCATGAGGATCTAACATTAAGCCCTCATCCCCTCCTTTCCTATGTGCATCAATACATGCCTGAATACAATTGAACTTACTCAAACTATTGATTCTATGATCCTGCACATCGGATGAACCACGAATAATATCTACTGATACTACTTTTATTCCGTTTTCTTGTGTTTCAGGTGAAGGTTTTTTGTATTCTGGAATTACAACTATTGTGGGTTCTGAAACGGTGAAACTAGGATCCTGGTATGGTGTGGATTTTATGCCTCGAGAAACTATAAGACGTACATGTACTCCTGATTTCATATTATTAAATTTTACAGTCTCATAAAGAATCTCAGTTATTTCATCAATAGTCTTACCTATATCCATATCAATTTTGGAAGCGCCCCAAAAAAGCCTCTCCAAATGTTGCTCTAGAAAAAGAAATTTACCACCATGAAATCGTATCCCTTCCCATACACCATCTCCAAGCAAATATCCGCTATCAAATACCGAAATAGAAGCATCTTGTCTAGGAAAAAATTTACCATTAATATATATCAGAATTTCTAAATTACGGATATCTTCCACATAATCGTGTGTCCCCCTCTTATCAGTCATTAGCCAACCTCACAACATCATCTGCACAACCCCAAGAAAGAGTTACTCCAGAACCTCCATGCCCATAATTATGGATTAAAGGGACACCTGAAATTATTTCTTTTTCTAATCTAACTGAGGATCGTCCTGGCCTCAAACCAACCAATTCCTCAATTATATCTGCATTCTTTAATTCAGGAATAATTGAACTGCATTTTTCCAATATAAAATCCCTATCTTTCTCCGTTGGATTTAGACTCCAATTATTATCTTGAGCCACACCACCTAATATCATATCATTACTTCTTGGCACTATATACGTAAGTGTGGGAATCTGCTGATCTAAATGCATCTCTTTTATATCTGTCTTAACTCTAAGTATCTGACCTCTAATTGGATAAACTTCCCCATCATTTAATAAATTACCAGATTCCAAACCCGTACAATTAATAATATTATCAAAATTATATGGAATATCTAAAAAATTAGATACCGTTTTACGCTCTAGTAAGCCTCCCAAATCAATATATCTATCAGATAACCAAGTCAGATAAATTGGCATTTCGATAATTGATGTAATGAAGGAAAAACATTCAACATAATTTGATGGTAAATTTTCTGTTAACCTTTCAAAGTTATCCACCGAATCTTTCCAACTAGGATCCTTTTGTGCCTCCCGGAAATATTCAAAAGTTTGAGTCATAATAATTCCAGCATTAGGATCGTCAGATAACTCTTTAAAAACATTATAAGTATTTGATCCCCAACTATTTGTTTTTTCTACAGGGGATGACAAGAAAGGATACCACAAAGCTGCAGCAATATCTGAAGTTGTATTTGGTGAAAAATCAGAAGACCATATTGTAACTTTCCAACCATCCTCTATAAGTCTGATTCCACATGAAAGACCACTAACGCCAGCTCCAACAACTAAGCAATGTCCTTTGCTCATTAATCCTCACCAGACTCTTGTATATTATGAATATGTCTATGCATTATCTGCGAATATTTTGTGTCCCACCTTTCCAAATTTTTTGACCCAAGTAGAACATTTGAGAATATATCCTCTATAAAGTAAAAGTATAATATAATTTTTTTACCGTTAACTTTATATATTATGTTTTATAGTTTGTACTATGTTCGGATACCTGAAATTTGCGGTCGTTTTCCTTCCATGGGAACTTGTTGTGCTACCTATTTTGGCGTATCTGTTCTAATAAAAAAGGAAAAAACAATGATTGTCTACACAATACTTCGAAGTGCTGTTTCTGTCGGAGAAAAAATAATTAAGGGCCTTCTTTTCTAATTACTGTGTTCATCGGAGAATACTGGAAACTCGTTGTCGGCATTACCTTAGGTTTAAGCTTACTAATATTTGGAACTGTCTTTTGGGACAGTGCTACTGAGGATTATTACGAAAAATTAAATGATAAAACCTATGAAATTGACAGTTGTATACAATATATGGATTTAGGATCTATTGCAGACAGAGATGAATGTGTTCAAAAAAAACAGATTGGTGCTGTTTTTCTAGTAATTGGAGCTCTAATTTTATGGGGTACCTTATTTTTTAACAAAGAAAACTTATTTGCGATTTTCAAAGAATATTTTTGAAGATAACTTAAATAAGAGATTATATTAATTACATTATGCACACAGCATCAAAGGTAGTTATTGGCTTAGGAATCGTAATTATATTATTCGGAATTATAAGTATTTTTGTAGGTGATTCATTCGAAGAAAATGTAGAAGAAGGGATAATTTTTGAAGGAGCAGATGGCTCTGTAACTATTAAGGAAACTAAGAGTGATACTGAGTCCATGTATTACGTTCATTTAGTTAATGCAGAATATGATGGTGGAGGTCAAGGTGGATACAATGAAAGGCATTACAACAGCACATGGAATTTAACTGAAGAGGACTGCAATATAGTGAAAGCTTTCTCAATTAAAGACAATGACAACAATGAAATGTTCTATCCAAAATGTAATTATGTAGAAGATAGTACTGACCAAGATAATTACATTGTAATTGGTCATTTATGCAATGCAAGAAATACATATACAGATAATGAAGGGGCTTATCAGCGCTGGTCGGGAAATGGTTGCCCTGGTGGAACATTTAACTTTGAAACAAATGGAAACGAAATCATGGTGTATGATGTTGATGCTCTTATTGGAGCTTTCTTCGATGCAATATTAAAGGGATTAGGGGCCTTTGGAGGATGTTGTTGCGGATCTATCATTCTGATTATAGGAATAATAATGGCTGCTACTATGGAGGATAATAATACAAACCCATATTCTCAACAAGATACTTCTTACTCTTCTCCAAGTGATGATAGCACACCTAAAGCATCTAGTGGATGGGATGAAAAAGAAGATTATATACGTAAAGAAGAAATCCCTGAGAAAAGTGAAATTGCAATCCCTGATACTGAAGAAAATAAAAGAAGCGGAGAATACAAAATACCTCCTTCTGAATAATGGTAAAAGACACTAAAATTAGGCAAGAACCTAATGAACTTTACTGCCCAAGAGGATGTGGAAACTTAAGATACGGACGAAGTACACATTATATGGAAAGAGGAAAAACCAATAATTGTAAAAAATGTAAGGGAGTTATGCTAACTTTAGATGAACTCCAGATTTTTGAAAATAGAGGAATAGAACGCTTCAATAAATTGAAAAAAAATAAATTAAGAGAAACTTTGAATACTGGTAAAGTCGGTTCACTAGATTGCCCTAAATGTAGAAAAATTATGGTTGAAATTGAACTATTTTACAAAAAAGGTAGGTATATGGAAAAACAGGAGGAAGCCACGTGGAAATCTGTGACTTCACCTAGCCTAGGAAATCTTGTCAGGGGACTTCCAATAATATGGGTAATTGAGCCTATTCTAGATTTAGCTTCAGATTTAAAACATGGAAAACTCAACAAATCTGTTACAATAGATGCCTGTCGTTCTTGTTTTATTTTCTGGTTTGACAAAACAGAACTCTCGAAAGTAATGGCGAATGACGTCATTACTAAATATGACGTGTAAGACTAAACAATAAATATCAGGTAATCTTAGGTATTAAATGTCGAAAAAATTATTAGTTCATGTAATAACAGGAGTTGAGAATCCTACCAGAGCTTCACTTGGATTATTAGTGGCACGTTCTGCTCTCGAAGATGGTTATGATGTAAATGTTTTTGTAGCTGGAGATGGAGTTTCAATGCTAAGACCAAGCAGTGCAGAACAAATGCAAGGTGTAGGTATTGGACTGGTTGCAGATCATCTTGAAGCTTTGAAAAAAGGAAATGCAGGTCTTTATGCCTCAGGACTTTCTGCAAAGGCTAGAGGATTAGAAGGTGAAGAACTTATTGAATTAGGATTCAAACCATCACCACCTAATGTTCTTGTTGACTTAGCCTTCGAAGCTGACAGAACACTAATTTACTGATTGAATACGATAAGCACCGATTGTAATCATTAATATCATACATAAAGCTAAAATATTAGCAATTATTATAGCAACTGAATTTTTCAATATTCCATAAATTAGCCATAGTGCTAAAGAAATAGAAATAACTACGAATGTTGGAACACTGATTCCATCTGCTTTATTATCAACCCAAACACGTCTAACTTGAGGATACCAGCCGAAAGTCCCAATGAATCCTGCCAGTAAACCAATACCTTCTATCCAATTCATATTTCATTGACTTCTCAACCTTATAAATAAGGATAAGTAAGGGTAAATATATGGAAAACCTACCATTCTTTGTATATGGAACTTTAATTCCAGATCAACCAAATTATTATCTTTGGAAAGACAGTATTTTCAATACAAAAGATGGCATAGTCAAAAATTATGAATTATTTGATATGGGACACTATCCTATGATTGTGAAATCTGAAGGGAATAATGTTCATGGGATGCTAATATATATCAAAAATGAAGATTACGAGAAAATAACTAATATAATAGACAATTTAGAAGGATATAATCCTGAAAACCACGGGAGTTCTGCTTACAATAGAGAAATTAGAGATATTGAATTGGATAGTGGAGGATTGGAAAAAGCCTGGATTTACATAGGAAGTAAAGAATATGTCAAAGAAGAAAACGGTGTTAAGGATGGAAACTGGGTAAAATATATTTCTAAGAAAGAAGGAAGCAAAAATTGGTGGAAAGATACTGATACTGTGAAGGGCTTACACTAAAATTAAATTTCAGAAAGATTACGCTTCAGTAGTACTCACGGAAGATGTTAATTTAGATGGTTTGTCTTCTTCAACAACATCTGCGCTATAAACAAGATGCAAACGCCTGTAATTATCTATTGTAAAATTAGAAGATATAGACACTAAAATATTAGTGAATCTATCACATCTAGATCTATCTATATCCTTTCCATTAAGACTGTTGCACCTTTTTTCTAAGCATAGGAGGATATTTGGAATCTTAATGGTATCATCAATCAAAGAGCTTACATTTTGAGTAGCAGAAATATAAGGATTATGATTCACAGCCATTCCTTCAGTATACAATTTGTGAGGTTGTGCTAGAAAACGAGAAACTGATTTCAAAGTATTTGAGAATCTAACTATGTCTTTCTCAAAGTTAAGATCAAATAATTCAGTTTCACTTCCATTGTTGAGTTTTGCGTAATTATCGGGTAAAGCAAAACATGAAGAACCCAAAACTTCGATATTATGCTTGGCAGTAGCGTACAACGCTTTGAAATTAGTATGGCTTTTAGTATTATTGGATGCAAAAGTGGCCCTTAGTTTTCTTTGTTGCTCCCACTTAGGTGCATTTGTAGAGTAATAATATATTGCCCAAATTACTAAACCAAGAATTAAAAAGAAAACAAAATATTCAATTATAATCATTACAACCCAATAAATTAATGCAAGGCAAATTATAGCCAACCACATCAATCCATCGCCATTATTATTAGACATAATAAACTCCTAAGACAATAACTCCTTTTTTAAATTATCGAATTCTTCAGGACTTATTTCTCCCTTATTACGTAAAGCTATCAATTTTTCCAATTGTTCAACCTTAGAATAAGAGTTTTTAGAGGATTCCGATGTTGAAACATCAATTTTATCTTTGGAATCTTCAGGAGATGAACAAGTCACACATGTTTTTACACCAGGAAGGCCCTTCCTGCGCAATAAAGGAATTTCCTCGCCACATTCAGTACACTTATCATCTATGCTTGCTGAAGAAGGTTCAGCTACTAATCCATCTCCATCAAACGTTTGAGGTATACCATTCATAGATTGACGATAGGCTATTTTTTCGCAATAAGCCCTTAAGCCTTCTGTACAATTTATAGCTCGTGAATCAATCATAAGCTTTTTAATTTCATCTACAGTTAGCAAGCGATTCTCGAGCATCCAGGTTTTTTCACGTCTATTCCAACTAAAACCAATCCGTTTTATTTGACTCCTTATTGCATCAATATCATTTTTATCTGAACCTCTTAGATATGTGTTATTACTTACATGTTTGACTTCTATATCTAAAGGTCTTGTTTTCCACCCTCCAAAACTTGAGTATGAATAAACTGCGTAAGCATTGTCACCACTAGCCTTGAGACTTACCTTATCCTCTTCTAAAAGCTTGCTAAGTTTATCTTGAAGATTATTATCATTAACATCCATTAGACCAATCCTATCCTCAATATAACCACGTATTTCCTCATAGGCCCACTTAGAACCAAAATCTAACTCATCGCCACGTGAACTACTGCTGCTGTTGCTGCTTCCCCAGAAACCCATATTTACTTTTGTAGGGTGCCGAACCACTCCTGTTCAGACACCCTGTGTTATTGCTAATTTCTTGTATGAAATTTTCATCATTTTCCCGAAGGAATCATTTGGAGTGCAAAATACACATATCATACCGTTATAAAATAATTATCTATAGGGGGTGCCGAACCACTCCTGTTCAGACACCCTATGTTATTGTTAAGGTTTTCGTATAAACCATCATCATTTTCCCGAAGGAATCATTTGGAGTGCATATTACACATATCATACCGTTATAAAACGATTTTCATATTTTTATCTCAGCATCAACTACTTTGAATTCTGCAGAACCATGAATCAGAGGATATTCAACCAAAGGTACCCCGTGTCTTACCAAAAATAAAATATGTCCTGCGCTAACATAATTTTTTACTCTTTCATCTGGTGATTTTATCAATCTAACAAAGTCTGCTGGTTTCTGAATTTCCTGCATTTCACTATTCACTAAAGGCCCCATTCTTAGAGAAACGCGACCAAACTTTCCTAATTGCGTAGCTGAAGTACTTCCAGTATAATCCAAGATTTTTTGATATCTGTTCCTCTGTACTGTCTTCAAACTTATAGCCTGTATCTCCTTTCCCGATCTGAAAACATAGACATCTGTAAGACGATACTTTTCAATTGCTTTTTCAAGTTTTCTAATTACCTTACTAAATTTTTGATTCTTAAAATATAACAAAATTGCATGTCGCCCTTTAGTCCCTAATACTGAACTTGTGACATATGTGGTATACATAACACGTTTCACTGGTTTAACCTTAGTTTTTTTAGAAAATAGAGAAGGAAATGTTAAGAATTTAGGCCATGTAAACCTTGGAATATTCACTGAATTTGATAACCGAGGTATATCTGATATCCAATTATTTACAGGTTGGTTTATCTGAGAACGGGTTAGCAAAGTACAAACATATCCTGTTTTTGAATTTATAGTGCCTGGTAATCGTATTATTCTTCTAGTATCAACAGTTATAGATGAATCAATTGATATGCCTTGTTCCTTTATTTTGTCTACTAATTCTCTTCTAATTTTAATTGTCTCCATCTCTCTCTCAAATGGATCTGCAATTGCCACTCCTTTATCATCTTCATATATTACATGAAAACCCTTGCTACCACTGAAGGCTATATATTTCAATGAATAGCCATTGCTATCCATAAAATCGATTAATCTCTTACAATCCTTACGAGTCTTTTCTAGATTTCTAATAGATAGAGGCTCTCTATCTAAATCAAAAGAAATATCATTTTTCAATACAATGCCTGATTTTGTCAATATAGACCGCTCTTTACCTCTAGGCCCTATTGTTGTTGGATTTAGATATGTTGAAGTTGAATAATATACATCTCGTGGTCTTAAATTAATTAATTTCTTTTTCATTTGATCTGAATTGTATATACGATCTTTAACCTTCAAAAAATTGCCATTCTCAGAAATTATCCGAAAATGTCTCTTAGAACAATCAGATAAGAAAGATATATCGAACTCATTTTCTTCATAGAAATCACGGAAAAAATTGGATTCCTGTGGATTCTTCATTTATCATAACTCATACTAATTATATCAGATAATTCATCTTTATACTTAGAATCTTCAATAATAATGGAAAAATTCTGGGGAGAAATCAAACGGCTGCAAATTATACCTTGAGATTCCATATTTGTCTTTTTTGATAGAAATTTATTCCACATATCTATAATATGAGACTTTTCAAGACGATTTATCTCTCCCATTCTACCAAGGTTACGATAAATCTGAATTGCCTCTTTATATCCTCCTTGTTTCTCCCATTTAGCTGCTGTTTGAATTTCTTTCGACTCATAATCCCACATTTGACGGAAAGTGGCAAGTGTATTCCCATGTTTCTTTGCTTCTGTTGAATCTGGGCCGTATCCGTGACTAGATGCACGAAACGCATACATAAAATAAAAAGCCGCTCCCACAAACCATAAAAAAGAACCCATAAAGCAAAAAAATAGATGTGATCCACTATAGCCAATATCATGAAATCTCTTTACAGATAGAGCAAAAAAAGGATATAATAGTAAAATCCAAACAAAAATAAATGACTTCAAATAAGAATTAAACAAAGCATCATATTCATCCCGACATCTTTCAATAGCGAAATCCGGAGCATCCCAGTAATAATCATATCCTGTACAACCTTCTAAATATTCTACTCTATTAATAATCAATAAAGGATGCAGAAAATAATACCAAATAATAGACAAGTATAACCAAAACCAAAACCAAGTCCCAACACCAATTCTTCCTTTGGTTGACAAATAGATATGTAGAATATAGGACTTCGGATTTGTCACTGCATTAGGACTCCACCAGCTCTTAGGATGCCACCAATTATTCATTTTTCGGATTTTCCTGCTTCTTCTGGTTTAAATCCTAAATAATTATTAACTGAAGTTGTCAAGCCATTTGTCATCTTTACTAAATCTTCACATAAAACCTCTTTATCAACCATTCTACTAATTTGTGTGTGAAGTAAATCAAATTTGTGAGAAATATGAGTCTGTTTCGTCCTAATCACTAATTTTTTATCTCCTAATTTCTCATAATTACGTATAGCACCTTTAAAATCTTTACGCTTTAGACATAAACTTCCCTCACCAAGGAGATATTCTCGCCTATTGATAAGATCTTCAAAGATAGTACAAGGTCCTCCATTTGGATTGCCAATTCTCTGCTCTCGCCCAAAAAGACATGTAAAAAACAAAAATATGGGGCCCAATCCAAAAAGTATAGTACCGATGTAAGAAAAGAAAATAATCAGGGCCCTACCATCCTCTCCCCAGCCCAAATCTTTTAATCTTTTTAAGGGAAGAAATGCAAGTGGAAGAATATTCAGCATTATAATAAATAATACTACAATTATCCATAATAAGAACCATCTCATCCCTAAGAGATCTATTATTAATCCAAAAATTAATAGTATAAAGAAAGACAAAAGCAAAAGACTACTATATCCGAAAAAGAACCCTCTAGCAAAATCACCAGGTCCTATTCTACCATTATAAGAAAAAAGAAGATAAAGATAATATTGAGTGAAATTGCTTACCTTTTTGGGATTTGTCCATTCAAACATACATCCCCTTGGTTCTAAACTTATTTACCCGTTTTACTCTTATGAACTACGCTTTCTTTAATCTCTGCACTACCATCAGTACCAATATTAGATTTACTTATTACTGAATCCTGAATATTAATCACATTATGGGTTGGCTCAGCTCCTTCTAATCTAGATAATATAGCTGCTGCAACTGGTTCATCTCTATGCTTTGAAGAAACTTCTCGTACCATAGCAATATCTACTTTCATCTCTTTTAAATCGCTAAGGCGAAAATTGGTAGTAAGAGTATCACACAACTCAAGGAAAGAATCCTTTTCACGGACATTATTACGGAGGTATCTTTTCTTAATCGCTTCCCAAGCATCGTCTATAGCATCCTTTTTCAACTTTTCAAACATTCCCGTGTCTTCAAATTCCTTACGGATCTCCTGAATATCCGGTCTAAAAGGATTAGTCGCTCCTTGACCCTGTAAAATATCTACCCAAGTGTCATGTGGGAATCTGACAAGGCTACCTTGACCTGAGAGATAATCAATAGATCTATTGAAAGTCCTTCTGTCATAAACATCATCGAACTTATCCTCCATGTGCTCATCAATTTCATCTGCAAAGGCCCTTAGCAATTGTTCATGACATTTTCTTTCTTCAACGTGATTAGCCAAAAACATCAAACAACTCAAAGCATGAAGACCTCCTGTTCTATAATCATTACCCGTTTTCAAAAGCCTCTGAAGAATCATTGTAACATATCCTGCCATTCCCTTCTGTGCATTTTCTTTGAGATAAGTTTGACTCAAACGCCTAATGTTACTATAAACCATCTCTTTGATTAGGGAACCAACATAGATTGGACTTCCTTGTGCATAGGAAACTAAAGTCTTAACGGCATTAGCATCTTTGTTAATTGCATTAATCTCCAAAGTTTTCAATACCAACTGTTTCATTTCATCATCGCTAAATCTTGGAACAGTAAGTCGAGTAAATTTCTTACGGAAATCAACGGGTAATTCTGACCATTCAGCTTCTCTAGAAGATAATATCAAACCGCTTATGCTCTCTTTAGCAGCTATGGCATTGTACAAATCAGGTTTTTCTGATATATCGTCATAGAATAATCGAATTTTGAACGTTTCATGAGCATTACCAATATTTTCGTTAGTCAGAATACCTGCAGGTTCTCTCTTCATGAGCCTGTCAAATACCTCGAATAGAAGAACTGTTTTACCAACTCCAGGTTCACCAATTATTACGTAATTGTCATCATAGGGAGATTCAAAGATATCTCGCACAATTTCTTTTCTTTTGGAATCCAAATGGATATTACCTCTCAAATTATGGGGTAAAGCCCATTCTTCCATTATACTTTGTGGATCTGTAGGAACTTCAAAATAGGATGAAATGGCATATTTATCTCTATTATTATGTAAATGATCAAGAATAGTCTTATTGTCTGGATAGGCCATATATGATTCCCACCTTTTTGAAAAGAATTCACCAACTATCAATTGATCCTCATCTAAATCTTCTGGGACAGACCATTCAGGCTCAACCTCAATAGCTTCTTCTTCAACAACATCCTCTTTTTCGGCCTTTCGTTTTGGAGAACTGGAAGAAGTTCCTCCTGCTCTAAGAATTTCAACCCAAATTTGTTCATCAATGCTGGTTTGAGAACCATCAAATGTTCTGCTTATATTCTTGCTAACTTTAATTGGTATATTACCTGGTGTAGAAGGTGTCAACCCTACAACAATCTCCTCAGAATTACCGGGATTTATTTCCCCAGTCGAAAGATTGCCCCTAACATCTATACCATCCAGTGTAAGGACTACCTTCTGAGCATTAGCCTTACCTGTATTTTCTACCAAAATTATAGCCCTATTAGATTCCGAAGAAACCAAATCTTCAGGTAATGTTACTTTGATTTCAGGTCTCCAATTATCAAGCGCATTCTGAATTTTACGAATACCTTTTTCCGAAATACTAATTGTTTCTGCCAATTCCCTTTTAGACAAATGCTGTTCAGCTAATTCTTCATCAGGTACAAATGCTTCTATCAAAATATGTGGTTTAGCACCCTCAATTTTATCTGTAAATTTAGAAACTAGATTCTTAGCTTTTTCATAATCCGATAGCTGAGAACGAATGGTAGACTCATGCTCATCACATAATGATTTAGCACTGTCAAAGTCATTATCTTCCATGCTCTTATCTATTTGTTTTTTAAGTGAATCAAAATCATCCGTATGCTTCATTTCAAAAGTTTCTAACATTTCGAACAAATTATTTAGGGATTCAAAACCCGAATGACAAGATTCTAATTTATTATTATAATCACTAGCTATTTCAGTTGCTCCTTTATAATCACCAGAATCAAACTTAGATTTGGCCTCATCATATGAAGCATCTGAGAAAGACAAACCAGCTCCACGAGCCTCTTTACGGGTAGACTCAAAACCCTCCATAGCAGTCTTACTTCTATCAAATTCTCTTTCCAGACTATCGGCATCACCAAGCGCCGTTTCGAGTAATTTCAAGACTTCATCGTATGACACAGATACCTACAATAAAAAATGACAATAAATAGCTTTACATTATTCATAAACAATAAATAAAGAGATAAAATTGGGAAATAACACATAAGGGGAAATGATGCAATTAGGAACAAACAGAAACAATAATGAAAAAATTGATATTGATTCAGATATATTAGCTAGGCACGCTGCAATGTTAGGTTCCACTGGTTCTGGAAAAACAGTAATGGCTAAAGCCTTGATTGAAGAGTGTACAATAGATGATATTCCAAGTTTAATTATAGATCCTCAAGGGGACTTAGCACGTCTTTGTTTAAATGCTAACGATAAAGACATTAAAGAACAAGGTGGAGATACTAAAAGAGCAAAAATATTCAGGGAAAAAGCCGAAGTAAGAATATGGACGCCTTTAAGAAAAAAAGGGCTCCCAATATGTATTGATCCTTTCCAAGTACCCTCTGCAAATTTAGATCAAGAAGAATCGATAACCGCATGGGATATGGTCTCAGCTGGTTTTACGGCCTTAACAGATTATGATATGGAAAAGCCTGCAGGTAAACAAGTCAGAACCTACCTTTACGAAATTCTAATCCACATGACTCGCCTTGATGTTAAAGTTAATGATTTTCTATCTCTATCAAGGGCGGTTAAATCACCTGATAAAATTTTAGCAGAACACTTATTCCCAGACGAAACTGATAGACCTGATTGGAATGAAATATGTGCTGAATATGACATTCCAGACTTAACTGGGATGCTACCTAAATCAACCTATGATGAACTATCAAGAAGATTAGCAGCTTATTCTTCTGGAATCAATCAACTTCTATTCAGCAATGGAGTTCCAATAAATATTGATACCCTAATAAAACCATCAAAAAATGGAAAAATACCTGTAAATGTTGTATATCTAAATACTATACAAGATGAAGCACAAAAACACTATTTTGTACAGGAAATATCAAGAGCCCTATACAGCTGGATGCTAGAACAGCAGAGTGTAGACAATAAACTAAAATTATTATTCTTTATGGATGAAGTAGCTCCTTATTTGCCTCCTGCTCCAAGAAACCCTCCTGCTAAGGATCTAATCAAACTAATATTCAAACAAGCTAGAAAATATGGTGTTGCTTCTGTTTTAGCTACGCAAAATGCATCGGATGTGGATTACAAAATAATGGCGCAAGCCAACACCAAATTTATTGGTCGTTTTTCACAACCTCAAGACATCGATAAAGTCAAACACTTATTGAAAGAAGATGGAGGAAATCTGGATATGATTAAAGAGCTTCCAAATTTGGGACCTGGAGAATTCCAAATGGTATCTCCTGATGTATCAAAAAAAGCAATTCCTATACAATGTAGATGGTTGTATACCGAACACGGGGCTCCATTTAGTGAGGATCAAGTAGAAAAAAATACAACTAAAGCTCTAAGAAATTGGGCTAAGGATAATAGTGCTAAGAGCTCAAAGAAAACCGATTCACATGCATCCGCAGCAACTGCCGCTGGAGCCTCAGTGGGTGCCAGAAGTAGTGGGATGGCTGCAGCTGCCTTAGGTGCAGAAGGAGATGATGCGTTTGAAGTCAGATTAATGGGGGGTTTATCTGTAATTAGAGATGGAAAAGATTCACTCTATGTTATGCAAGGCATAACAAACGCAATGGCAACCTTCGTTCTTCTATGGTCAATGATAGTATTAGGCACGCAATGGAAAGATGGTGAGTTAGACTGGTCTTGGGCATTGCTAGGGCTAGTAGTTACCTTATCTGTTTTTCTAATAATTGGACTAGAAACATTCTTAGGACATGATATTGAACTTCAAAGGAAAATTTCTAAATTCGCGAGATTTAGCCAATATGGTCTATTCATATGGCTCTGGACACTGCTCTCCTGGGAATATTATTATTCGGATTATACGTTAGGTGATAATCTATCTATGGTTCTGGAAGTCTCAGTAGTATGGACTACAATATTCATAGCTCTTGAAGCCCTACATCGTCTTAAACTGGGAAGATTAGAAATGACTTTCGATGGAGAAGGGGTATTCTCAAAACTAAAAGGGGGAATGGGTTCCCTAACTACCGTACTTACCAAGTCAGAAATAAAGGAAATGGAAGCCTCAAGCAAAGAAGTCATGACTGGATTAAGATGGTTACTTGACTTTTGCACATTCCTAATATTTGGTGCAATGATATGGGGAACTATCTTTGAAAAGAGTTTAGAAGAAATATTTGGAGGAGAAGGAACTCCCTATCTCCTAAAGTTTGCCTTGTGGTTAGGTTCGATTTACCTTTTAATCTTCATGGCTCAAAGTATAGTTATTAGGAATACACGAGATTAAATCGACAGGAAAATAATAAATTTTAATAGATTATTACTTAAACAAAACATTATTACTACATATATTCTTATGGAATTATGGTCGAACTAGTAACTGGTGTAACTTTAGCGGCACGTATTGTGGTTTTTATTGCAAGTTATAGAGGTCATAAAGCTGAAAGTCATAAAGAAGACGACCGTGCTGTCCGAACATGGATAATGGAAACCTTAAATGGAATCCGTGAAAATTCTACCAATATAATGACAAATGCATACCGCGGTAATGATTCAAATCTTGAACAAGAGGCAAAGGATATTATTACTACTGTTGATCAATTTAAGAATGAAGTAAACATGGCTGTAACAGGTAATATCCAACCCCGTCTATCAAAAAAGACATCTGCAGACCTAGCTAGTCTTGTTGAATTCGATCTCAAAATTATAGAACAGTTGAATGAAGTTTCCGAAATGAGTTTAGAAATTGCCGATAATAGCTCAAATCTAGGTTCAAGACCTAGAAATTTATCTGAAATGAAAAAGAACCTAACTAAGTGCAGAAACTATTTTAGAGAGAGGACTAAATTCATAGGTGGTGTAAAAAATGTCTAAGATGGAACATTGGCGTGAAGATCCAGAAGAAGAACTAGCCTGTATGATAGAACGAGGAGAATTGTCAACCTTCTGGAATAGCAACATAGATTTGGTCGTTGGACCTGGTGAAACCTTAGTCTGGATAAAAGACGGAAAAATAGAAGATGTCGTTACACAATCTAGACTTAACAATATAGGTGGTGGCTTCAGAAATTGGTTATCAACTAAGGTCATAAGCGGACAGGATGTCAAAATGCTAGTTGTGGATAATAAGCCATTTAAAATCCAGATTGGAGCTGAAGGAAACACCTCAGATAATGTAAAACAAGCTGGAACTGCAACACTAACATTACGTTTAAACCATGAACAAGCAAACCGAATTGCGGGTGTCCTAAAAGAAAAAGCTGTAAAAGTTACTCGCGGTTTTTTCAGAAAAAGGGAAGTGATTGAAGGTTATGAAACTAAATTACTAAGAAGTGATATAGAACAAATGTTCGCTGAAGAAGCCAATGCTAAAGTTTTCGGACCTACAATTAGGCGTTTTAGTGCAGCAGAATTTGGAAGCTCAGATGTAAGTTCACGAATAGAAAGTGCCGCCCAAATAGAAATGAGAAACACATTAGATCTTTGGGGTATGTCACTTGAGAATGTTTATGTTTCATGGGGTTCAAACGAATATCAAGAATGGATGGCCACAAGAGCTCCTACTCAATGGGGTAAAATCGCAAAAAGAGAAGACACTGTTCAAGACGAAAAATGGAAAGATGAAGACTGGGAAAGGGAACGTGAAAGAAAGAAACGCCGAAAGAGAGCTGATTATGAAGACTCAATGGATGATGAGGATTATGATTATGAATTAGAAGCTAGAAAAAGGAAAAGAGAAAAGCGTAAAAGAGAATGGGACAGAGAAGATAGAAAAGAAGATAGAGGTGATGAAGTAGATGAAGCTGTCCATTCCGAAGATATAGAAGATGTAAAAACTGATCGAAAAAGGGTTCGAGATAAAAAAGATGAAGTGCAGAAATTAGACCTTGAAAAACAAGAATGGGAACAAGACAAGGAAGAACTCTCAGATCTTATGGATCTCAAAGATCGTATGCATGAAAAGAAAATGGAAGAAAAGAAATTAGATCAGGAAGGAGAACAAAAACTGGCTGAAATCAAGGCTGATGCAGATAAAAGCAAATATGATATGGAAACTTATGAAAAAGGGGCTGACAAAGCCGATAAACGAAACAAAGATGTCATGGATGCTGTATCAGGAAAAGGCAGCAGTTCCAGTAGCACCTCAAAAAAAAACGAGTAAACTACTTCGTTGAGGCTGCATACCTGATTTATAACGATGGAAGATTATTAACTCATTGTTTTTCAGAAAAACAAACCACAGATCCCGAAATATTGAGTGGAATGTTAAGTGCAATAAATGAATTTGTAAATGATTCAATGGGTGGAAAAGGGAAGTTAGAAGCTGTTGAATATGGAGATAAATTCCTTGTATTAGAAAGTGGAAAGGAATTTTATATTGTAGCCATAGTAAGAGGCGAACCTGATAGAAAACTACATGATTGTATTGGTGAACAAGTAAATGAAATTGAAAAGGAATACTCTAAAGAACTAACTAAGTGGAATGGAGAAACTGCCCTATTTGAAAATTGCAAAGGTAATTTAATAAAAATAATAATGCAATCTACTACAAAAGAAACTTAAGATATAGAGAAAGTTCCAAAAAAAATATGAATCAATCAGACACCCTTCCAAAGAAATACAGAGTACCTCCAAATAAGGAACTAGAACAATTAAAATCGATAAGAAATAAAGTAATTACTGGATTAATTGTTACTTTCTTTCTTTTTGAACTACTTCTTATTAGTGAAGGAGAGGCTGGAAGAACCGAGGAGGGGGCCTTTGTCGGATTAACATTTTTTTGTTTTGGGCCTAGTTTTGCTATTTTTATTACTATGGCTTTTATGATGGAAAGGGAAAAAATCAATTCCTTAGAAGAAAGACAAAAACAGAAAGAAAAATCTATGTTAGGCCGGATTAAAGGGAAACATAAATCTGCAAAAAAGTTTGAAAGTGATGGAAAATACTATGAAGCCATTGAAATTTGGAAAGACCTAGGGGCTTATTCACAAGTTAAGCGTGTAAATGATGAACAAAGAAAACATGAAATAAAAAAGGCAGAACACTCTGAAAAATTATTCCATGAAGAAAAAGGGAAGGATGATACAGAACCCGATAAACACCTTGATGAAGCCATAGAAATATGGAAGAAGTTAGAAGATGAATCTGGAATTGAACGGGTAAATGAACTCAAGATGAATTATCTATATGAAGAACTGAAGAAAAAAATAGATAAACTCAAAAATAAAGGAATGGATTGTACTCTATTGGAAAAGGAATTGTCAATGTTGGAAAAATCCTTGAACAAAACACCTGAATAGAAATTGAATTTGAACATAACTCTAAATATCAAAGCAATTGAGTATAAACGTGCCTAATACAAAATTAGAACAAATAAAGGAGAAATACAAGCCCCCTGAATATAGACCTTATAGAAATTTTGAACTACTGTATGCTATCATAAATCTCAGTGTCTGGGGAATTGTGTTTTTCGCATATTATTTCCTGTTTTTTCCACCCCCTCCACCCCAACAAAGCTTTATTGAACCTGATGAATATGTTTTTGATAGAACAATCCATACGTATGTTACTCTTGCGATGCTTTTTCCTGGCCTATATCTATTAAACAAAGCTAGGAAACTATCCAAAGAAAGAGGAATCTCAAACCAAATAATTTTTAATAAAAATGAAATACCCCGAGGAACCTATATTACAATTGTTGGACTCGCATGGCTTGTTTTCTCTTTTGTTGCCAAATGGGTTTTTCCTGTGCAATTCTTGTTTCATTCCCTTGTTTCTATATATTTTATTTTAATCCCATCTCTTGTTTCTTGGTCTATAGGTTCAGATTTATTGGAACGACAAGAAATTAGACTGGAATTAGAGAGCTCAGATAATAGAAGGAACACTTGGGAAACAGCACTGAAATATGAACGAAGCAATCAATTTGATGATGCTGCGAAAATCTGGGCTGGCCTCGGAGAGGAGATAGAGGTTAGACGTGTAACCAAAATGAAAGCAGAATCTGGAACAATCTTTCTAGAAGAAAAAATTCAGGAATTGAAAAGCAAAGGAATAGATACTGTAGAGTTAGAAAAACAATTGACGGGCTTGAAAAAAACTATGGACAAATAAGGCCCAAAAAATTTGATTAAACATAATCCTAAATATTAAGGTAATATGGAATTATAGTGTATGATAAAGAATTAAAACAAATAAAAGAAAAATACAATTAATGATTAATAAATAAGTTCCCATAGTATAAAATGAAAGTCTCAGAACTAAGGGACGAAATTCAAAATAATAATCTGCAAGTATCCAGATATAAAAAAATAAATGTTGCCATAGCATTAATAATTATTTTGTACCTTCTTTATCAATTTCTCTTTGGTTTTGATGGTTATTCAAACTGGTTTCTATTCAGAATGATAATAGTTTTATTGATAATTATATTGGGCCTAGGTTACAAAGGCGGAGCATTCGGAAGTTCAAGTTCATTTCCTAAATTGGGTAAATTTATTGATTCATTTCTTGATTTTCTAAGCCCTCAAGATCCTAAAGAAGCTTTGAAACTTTTGGGCATATATGCTGTTTTAGGAATAATAATTCTAAGTTTATCATTATTTGGTCCTTGGTTTAGATATGATGTCGACTGGACTCATAGTTTTGCTGATTCCTGGTACGAGGATGAATATGGTCACCTCCAAAGTGATAGATATGGTCTTTATAGTGTGAAATCTGTCTATTATGATTACTGGGACTGGGGGGATTATACAACTTCCAGCGAATACAAAGATTATGATGATTTCAATGGTTTTCAAAATCGTCAGGAAGTAGGTTTAACAACATCTTATTTAGTTATTATTGCATTAACTCTATGGAGTATTTCATCAATAATTGGATTATACCTTATAAATAAAAATATAATAAATTTAAACCCTAAAATTAAGAGCCTAAATGAAACAGATCAAGTCCAAAAAAGAATAGTGAAATTCAGCAACAAATTAGAATACCTTCATTCTAAAAATATCAACCTATCAACATTTAACAAAAAAATAGAAGAAATCGGAAAAATAGAATTCAAAAAAAATAACCAACAGGATGATATCAATCTCCGCTTTATAACCTATACATACCTAACATGCTGCACAATAGCTATAGGAATTGCACTTGCTGCTTGTATTTTATTCAGTCAAAACTGGGTTGACGCAATGCATAATGAAAATGGAGGTGATGACGGAATCTGCATAGTTTGTGAAAATGTTGATGTCTTTACAGGTGGTGCCAGTGGTAGTAGTGAGTTGACATCCTCTGGAAGCTATTATTATGATATCTGGTGGCATGGAGGTTGGGGGAGAGGGATAGTCTTGTGGCTAGGATCTCTGACATTTATGGGCATTTTTATCAACTCTTTAGCACTTCACAACCTAACAAAAGCATCAGTCAAAGAAATTGAAACTTTGAATAAAAAGTCTAGCGAATTCAAAATACCTTTGAGTTTTTCAAACTTTATAGAAATTTATAAAGATTAAACTAGTCTGAATATTTTCCTTTCAAAATCTTTACAATTGGACCAAGAGCTGTTCTCACAACCTTTCTCTTACCTTCAGATTCACTGATATTGTTTGCAACAGGGGGACTCAGTGAGTAATAAGTTTTTATGAATAATCTACCAGGATAGGAAGCTTCCAAGAAATCATCTCTCCAGTTCCTGAGAACATCAATCTCTTCTGCAAAAGGAGTACCATAAGCTGCGGTTGCAATGAAACAACCCGAACCAGGGGCTGAACCAAATAGACCTTCAGTTGTAGGAACGTCATTCCAAGAAACACCTAACTCACTAGAAAAACGTACAAGCAACTTTTCCTCAGTTTTTGATATATTCTGAAAAGCGTTATCAAATTCCCACTCAGCATTCGCCACATTACGACACCAATACAAAACCTCTAACTTCCAATCATCAGGTTCACTCTTCAAATGATTTAATGCATCATCAACTTTCTTATGATGTCCTTGAGGATCACCATAATAGGCAAAATATTTTTCACTTAAATCACCCGTATCTCGTAGAAACACATCTACAGCATCAGGTCCACCTACATTACGCTTCAAATAACCATAATGCTCCTGAGCTTCTTTACGACCTCCAGCACTAGTATCCGTAATAGAAATGGCCATTATCAAGAAATGACCAGCGGTCACCCTATCCATTGGTGGCACAGACGGCATTTGACTTTCCTCTTATCTTATTTTACCAAACAAACAGAATTACTGGAACTCCGCCTTGATAAGAAATATTTGCTGTACAACCCCATACTTCGGCTAAATTATTGATTATCAATTCTTCAGTCGAGTCAATGTAACCATCAGCTGCAGCAATATCTACCATGTCATTTACGAATGTTTGCATTCTTCCATGATTATACTGGAAATATTCTGCAACACCACGGGCTGAATCAAAGAATTGCTCTGCAGCACCCTCTGAATCTAAACCGCCATATTTCTCCCAGCATTCTTTAATCATTTCGCTGCTCTCATCTTCGGTAAGACTGCTATCTACGACGCCGTCGCCGTCTTGATCTTTCTCAAAAGTGTAAGAAACTAATTTCATACACAATTCTTCGATCTCATCATCTGTTGTTTCTCCATCTCCATAATTAGAGAGGAAAATGAACATGTAGTTCATATCGTGGAAGTGTCCCCATTTCATATTATCACTGGACTACCACATCTAATATTATATATAATAATTTCGTTCTAAACTAATCTCAAAATACAAAACACAATTTTATATTATCACATAAAATATGCATTTTATGGCAATAATAGACACGGACAAAGATAAATTAGATGATAGACTAGTTGGACCTGATGAACCTGATGCAGTTGACATGGAATTTGGAGCACTATTAAATCGTGTCGAAAAAGTCAGATTAATACAATTACCATCTGAAATACTTGGAGATATGCATGAGGATATTGTCAAAGAACAAGATGAACTTAAAAACAAGTTAGCCAAACTTGAAATTCAACTCCACAGAAACTTAGTCAAAGGTAATGCCTCATTCTATGAAGATGCTAGAAAAGATTGCAGAAAGTTTTCAAAAATGTATGAAGACTATGAAGATTACAGAAAAAGTATATACGATGCAAGGCAACAAAGAATAGTAAGAGAAGGAGTAACTGGATATTTAGGTAGCGAAACATACGCCAATATTATTGAAGGAACGATCATGGTTATGATTGTTGTTATTCTATCTGTAATGTCTTATGATATGATATACCTAGACTCTGTAGCAGATGCAGGATTAAAAATGCAGATATTCTGGGTAGATACAGCTTTTTGTATGGTTTTCTTATCTGAATTCTTTCTGCGCTATAAATTCGCAGAAAACAAACGATGGTTCGTAAGAAATAACTGGATTGATCTGATAACGTCAATCCCCATCCCTGACGGTGGTGCTCTTAGGTACGGCCGTTCACTAAGATTGATGAGGGTATTGAGGGTTGCCAGACTCTTGAGAGTAATTCGTATAATATTCTTCTTTTGGAAAGGATTCGATAAATTCACCGAAGTTATGGATGTAAAATTAATGAAAAAATCGTTCAAGGGCGTAATAGTCGTAATTGTGATTGGAGCCTATGTTATGATGGTCCAGGAAGGTGAAAGAGATCCCTCAATCGGTTCATTTGCAGAGAGCATGTGGTGGAGCTTTACAACAGTTGTAACTGGAGGTTTCGGAGACATATATAATCCTGCAACTGGCTCAGGTAGAGCATTGACTGTACTTCTGATAATTACAGGAATGATTCTCGCAGGAGTATTTACTGCAACGCTCACAACACTTATGACCGGAGAAGAGAATGAAGAATTCAATATTATGCAACAGAATCTAGAAGAAAGGATGATGAATTTAGAAAAAACTCAGAAGAAGATTCTGCAAAAATTGGATGAAAAATAATAGATGGGGTCAATGACCCTATAAACCATAAATAGACATTAGGCTTGTAATCAAACATGTTCCGCAGAAGAAATATGGGAGGTCGTCCGTTTGGACGGACAAATAATTCCTTCGGGGCAACATCCTACAAAGAACAAAATGATTGGGACCCTATTGAACATTTCCTTTACACCTATATGCATTTTATAGATTATGAAGGAGCCCAATCTGAAGAAGTAACAAGAGATGCAAGCATAAAAGTTGGCAGTGCGGTCTCATCGTGGTTCCCTGAAGAAGTCTTAATTGACTCCACGATTAATCTGGAAAAAGTTATTGAGACTATAACCAATTATAGATTTAATCATGATGGTGATAAAGACGAAATATTCAATAAAAGTCTTATTTTTATAAAAGATTGGTTCAAAAATGACCCTGAAAAAATGGAAATTATGCTTGATGAAATATGGGAAATAATTGCTATTGACAATCAATTGACAAATCGTGAAAAAAATCTCTTCCTTATAGTCTCTAAAGTATTCGATATCAAGGTGGATTTAGAATGAAAAAATATCGATTACAATCCGATAATGACTCAGACCAAAATTTAACTAAAAGCAACAAATATAAATTTAAGAATTATGATGGTGAAAAAATCCGAAATCCTGAATATTTATTCAACATGCCTAAAGCAGAAAAAAAGGTAGATATTGTAAGCGAAGATATAGAAGGAAAGTGGAAAGGAACACCAATTGTTAAAGTCGCTGAACTCAGAGATAATATTGTTTCACCATATAACCCAGATATAGATTATCAAGAAGAATATAAAATAAT
>Ga0208639_1000440_pt1 | contig 32120 bp, 27 predicted proteins | sample ETNtaG_33_FD_185772 | JGI IMG/M metagenome (GOLD analysis project Ga0208639, IMG submission 185772) | Marine microbial and viral communities from oxygen minimum zone, Eastern Pacific Ocean - ETNP201310SV76 (SPAdes) (version 2) | ecosystem: Environmental > Aquatic > Marine > Oceanic ...
ATTGGGATCGGAAAGGTCCATTTCGTTTCTGCCAGTTGCCGTAACTTCTCCGACCGGGGTAAGTACTTTTTCAAGCTCACCTCCAACCTGTCCATTTTTTCCAGTCAATAAAATACGCATGAAAATGTATAAGGGGTTAAGGTAGGGGGTTACAGGGAACCCTCTGAAAGCTTAGCGTGCCTTGGTTTGCCGAGTTAAATTCAGAAGATATTGACCGTACCCGTTTTTCTTCAATGGCAGGGCCAGTTTTTTGAGTTTCGATGCGGTAATCCATCCCGCATTAAAGGCAATTTCTTCAGGACAGCAGATTTTGAGGCCCTGCCGCGATTCTATAGTTTCGACAAAATTGGCGGCGGCCAAAAGTGAGTCGTGCGAGCCAGTATCAAGCCAGGCGAAACCCCGCCCCATTTTTTCCAATGCCAGCGCGTTTTTTTTCAGATAGACCCGGTTGACATCGGTGATTTCCAATTCTCCCCGTTTGGAAGGTTTCAAAGATGCGGCAATATCCACAACCTGATTATCGTAAAAATAGAGACCTGTGATCGCGTAGTTGGATTTAGGTTTTTTTGGCTTTTCTTCGACCTTCATCACGCTACCCTTAGAGTCGAATTCTGCTACGCCGTAATTTTCAGGATCTTTAACCCAGTACCCAAAGACCGTCGCCCCCTTTTTTCTTTTACACGCTCTTTGCATTAAGCCGACCAGGCTGTCTCCATAAAACACATTGTCTCCCAGTATGAGACATACCCCATCTTTACCGATAAAATCTTTACCGATGATGAACGCCTGCGCCAACCCTCCAGGGTCAGGTTGCTCTTCATAGCTGATTTTAATACCCCATTGACTCCCGTCCCTAAGCAATGCTTCAAAAAGAGGCCGATCCTCAGGCGTTGTTATAATGAGTATGTTTTTAATGCCGGCCAGCATGAGAGTGCTGAGTGGATAATAGATCATCGGTTTGTCGTACAGCGGCATCAGTTGTTTGCTGAGAACCCGCGTCAGAGGATAAAGCCGTGTGCCCGAACCGCCAGCGAGAATGATGCCTTTTTTAATCATTTTTATTCTCCGCAATCACAGTGTCCAGTCCCAGTCGCTGTCCCTTGTAGGCCCCTGACATAATGTTTTCAATCCATTCAGGATGATCGAGGTACCATTGAACTGTTTTCCGAAGACCCGTGTCCAAAGTTTCAGTAGGTTCCCAGTCCAGTTCCCTTTTTATTTTTCCCGCGTCGATAGCATAACGTCTATCGTGTCCCGGACGATCCTTGACAAACTTGACAAGAGACTTATGGGGTTTGTGAGGTGAATCAGGAATCAATTCGTCCAGAATTTCACACAGAGTCGTTACCAGATCGAGATTTGTTTTTTCATTGTTGCCGCCAATGTTGTACACCTCGCCAGGAGTTCCTCTTTCCAAAACCCTTTCCAGAGCGTTGCAGTGATCATCAACATATAGCCAGTCCCTGATGTGGAGTCCGTCTCCATAAACAGGAAGTGCTTCGCCTGTTCTGGCTTTATGGATCATCAACGGTATCAGCTTTTCAGGAAACTGATGTGGCCCATAATTATTCGAACAGTTAGTTGTGATTGCCGGAAAGCCAAAAGTTTTGAAATAGGACCGTATTAGGTGATCCGAAGAGGCCTTCGATGCGGCGTAGGGAGAATTGGGCGCGTAAGGAGTTTCTTCAGTGAAAAACCCGCTATCCCCAAGAGAGCCGTAAACTTCATCAGTGGATACATGGAGGAACCGGAAATTTTTGTATTTTGCCCCATTATTTTTCAGGCTATCCCGGTAATCTCGAGCCGCCTGAAGCATTTTGAAAGTACCAACGATATTTGTTTGAATAAAGTCATCAGGCGATTCTATGGAGCGATCCACGTGGGACTCTGCCGCAAAGTTGACGACAGCATCTACCTCGTGCTCAATCAGGGCTTTATGGACCCGTTTTTGGTCGCAGATGTCCCCTTCGATAAAAGAGTAATTGGAATCACTTTCTATGGGACGCAAGGTGTCCAGGTTCCCGGCGTAGGTCAGCTTATCGTAGTTAATGATTCTGGCGCGTCCAGATTGGACCAGGTTCATCACAAAATTACTGCCTATAAAGCCCGCGCCTCCAGTAACTAATATTGTTTTCATGATCGGAAGAAAATTATGTATTTTTTGTATTGGATAAGGGCTAAAATTTTCATGAGTATAGGGGGTTGCCTGAGGGATTGCAAGCCATGCCCACTCCACTCGGACTTTTCAACGACTGGGTTCCACCGCTCTGCTAGCGAATCATGGAGCCACCCTGGCGGTTTTGGAAAGATTCAATGAAGCCGAGCCGGTGTTGAGGGCTTCCATCCGCCAGTGGCCGAATAACCCGAACGCGTAAAACTCATTGGCACAGGTTTACTTAAAGCGGAACAAACGTGAATAAGCACGGAACATGCTTTTATTGGCAGTAGCCGTCAACCCGAACTTTGGGGTAGGGCATGGCAACCTCGCTATATTGTATGCTATGATGGGGCAAAACGATCAGGCCAAAGCAAACTTGAAAAGAGTTGTTGAACTGGGAGTGAGGAATCCCATGACAGAGAATTTACAGCGCATCCTGCAAAATCCTCCTCCAGAAGTTATAAAATGAAACCTGTAAGATGCAGTCATAAGATCTGAAACTTTAGAGCGAAACGCAATGGACGAAATTGACTATTTCCCGAAACGCGATAAATATAAGAGTCAGAAAGATGTGGGTTCCGATTGGAACAAACTGAAGAAACAGAAAGCAACTCAGTCCTCAAAAACTAAGCCTCCCAAATCTCCTCCCGAGGAAGACGAGAAAAAATAATTAGATAATCGCAATTAGATCAATGGTTTTTATGGTTATTGCCATGTTTTCTTGTCTAATGCTATTTTTTGATTTATTATCTACGCTTCTAAATTAAGTCAAATCAATCAAGGAGCCGCCTCATGACGGTAGTGAAATACATATTCAAAAGTTTACAGTTGTCATGTGTTGTTTTTTTATTCACAGCTTTCACCTCAACGCAGGTTTTCGCCGGTGTACCTGAATTGCTGGCGCAAGGTGATCATGCCCGTATGATGGAGGACTATCCTGCGGCAGAAAAAGCCTACACGGAAGCGCTGGCAAAAGAACCGGGGAATTACCGGATTCTAAAATCGCTGGTCGAAGTCAAATTTTTTCAGAAGAAGTACGCAGAGGTAAAACCTCTGGCCGAAAAAGTTCTTTCGCTCGAAGTGACATTGCAAAAAAAGGTGAATGTTTTTATGCAGGGCGAACCAGCACCTTTGGAAGCAGAGTTGGTTGATGAAACGGTGGTGGCTCCCGATTTTGGCAAATCCAATATGAGGAATTATCTGGACTCCGCTAAGAAAGATCAGATTCCACATTATCGGCTTTTCTTTTTGAAGTCCGGCGAGATGAAGCTCATTCCAAAAAGCCAGGTTAAAATCGTGCCCATAGGAGTTCCGCGATTGGACCATGAAAGGGTTTCAGAGATTTACGCGATAGTACAGTCGAAACTCATAAGCGCTTCGGGTTTAGCCAAGGCGGTGGAGATGATTCCGGTAAAAGGCGGTTGTTTCAAAATGGGAAGTGATAAAGGCGCGCACAATGAGCGGCCCGTTCACGAGGTTTGTGTGTCTTCATTCAAAATGGATAAATATGAGGTCACGCAAAAATCATTTCTGTCAGTGATAGGAACCAATCCATCCCGATTTGTTGCCGCCGATCTTCCGGTAGAAAGTGTCACTTGGCAGGAAGCGACTAAATATTGCACGAAGGAAGGAAAAAGGTTGCCCACGGAAGCGGAGTGGGAATTCGCCGCACGCGGTGGAACTTCTACGGAATATTATTGGGGTGACGCATTTGATCCATCAAAAGGAAACTTTTGTGATACGTCCTGCTTTGTCAACGTCAAAAACAATGAGGCTGCTGATGGATACCAGTATACGGCTCCAGTCGGCAAATTCCCTCCCAATCCTCTGGGTCTGCACGACATGGCCGGCAACGTGGCCGAATGGGTGAATGACTGGCACCAGACCAACTATTATAACAATAGCAAAAAGGATAACCCAAGAGGGCCACGTCCCGATGCAGAAGTCACCACAGGAGCGACCAACGATAAAGTTCTGCGTGGCGGGTCTTGGAAGACCAGTCCGGATAAGCTTCGTTCAGCATGGCGCAAATCATTCTGGACCGATTACCGGAAAGATGGCCTCGGTTTTCGTTGTGTCGCTGATGGGTGAGAAAGAACGTTCGTCACTGTATAAACGCTCCCCAGAATGATAATATATCTGCCGTTTTTGGGAGCACTTCAACTTAGCTCAGGACAGGCTTTAGCGATAAAGAATCTAGCTGTTCTTCAACTCTGTTTTTAAAATTTTCCCTGTCGCTGTTTTAGGCAAGGCTTCCATGAACTGGAAAGTGTCTGGGGTCATGAAGGCCGGAAGGTTTTCCCGGCAAAATTTCTTTAGCTCGCTTTCCGTTGCTGTTGTTTCCTGTCTTAAAACCACACAAACTTTGACTCGCTCTCCAGCCCGTTCATCGGGCACTCCCACAGCCGCTACTTCCGCAATGGCGGGATGGTTCATCAACGCATTTTCAATAGCCAGTGGCGATATGTTTTCACCGGCACGGATGATGAGGTCTTTTATCCTTCCCGCTGAAATGAAAAGTCTGTTTTTTTCATCAATGTGTCCCAAGTCGCCTGTCTTGAGCCATCCATCGGGGGTCAATGTTTCCGCCGTTTCTTCAGGTCGGTTCCAGTAGCCTCGCATAACGGTTTTGCCTCGGACGAGGATTTCTCCCACTTCTCCGGTGGATTGTTCTTTTCCCGACTCATCAATAATTTTTACTTCAACGTTGGGAACAATCGGTCCGACCGATCCGGGAAAACTTCCGTCTTTGAAAGTGTTGACGGCGATGACGGGTGAAGTTTCTGAAAGGCCATAGCCTTCGATCACCGAAACTTTGAGTGAGTCTTCCACTTTCTTGAGCAGGACGCGTGGCAGGGCCGCGCCGCCGGAGATGCAATACTTCAATGATGAGGCGTCGTAACCACCGCGGGCATTCAGGTCCACCAGGAAACTGTATATCGTTGGCACCAGCGGGAGAATAGTCGCTTTATGGTCCGTAATATTTTGCAGAATCGATTTAGGCGCGAATTGTTTTAACAGAATGAGAGTACCGCCCTTCATGAAAACAATCAGGGCCATGATGTTACCGAATGAATGAAACAGGGGTAACGCCACAATGATCTTGTCTGCGGAGGTGATTGGAATATGGACTAGGCTGTCCCGGCAGTTCGCGGCAAATTGAGATTCATCGAGCATGACTCCTTTGGGTTTTGCCGTGGTTCCCGAAGTGTACAGGATCATGTCGGGGAGGCCATCGGATCTTTCGTGGCGTGAACTTGCTTTGGAGCGGTCTCTATTGTTAAGAAAATTTTCGTAGGTCTGCGTGCCATCGCCAAGCTCTTTGGTTTCGGCTGGCCCGACCACGATTTTATTTTTGAAGGATTGAATAAAGAGAATGGTTTCCGGTTTGATGAATGCCGAATCGACGACAACGGTGTCGATACCCGCGTCTCGTGTGATGTAGACCATGTCTTCCGGTGTGAGCAGGAAATTGTATGGGACAACAGGAAGGCCTTTTAGAAATACTCCCATCAGCGCGACCAGATATTCCTTCTGGTTGAGACAAAGCAGTCCCAGTTTGCTTTGTGGGTTCAATTTTAAATTGCTCAATCCACCGGCAAAACGCTCAGCTTGCTCCAGCAATTGTCCATAGGTGAGGGTGACTTCACCATCGATGATTGCCGGATGGTCGGGTGTGTTTTCCGCATGAGTTTTGATTAAATTGTAAAATTCGAGAGCCACAAAATTCCTTCAAGAGTTAGCCGAGTAGCGGGCGTAAAATCCGTTGGGCAGATGGAGTCCCGACCCGGTATCGTAAATGGACATGTCTCCTGTCTGAAAGGTTCCAGAGTCTGGATCGACTAAAAATTTGATCATCATATTCTTGAGAGTCAGTGCCGACACGCCTGGAGAATGGGTGGTCAGCAGGATAAATTTTGGTGAATCGCACAGCACATTCTTGCACAAGGTGAGCAATTTGGCCATTTGAGTTTCCAACTGCCAGACTTCGCCCTTAGGGCCTCGACCGAAGGACGGAGGGTCCATGATGAGTCCGTCATACTTTCGGCCCCGGCGATGCTCGCGCTGGAGGAACTTTTCAGCGTCGTCCACCATCCAGCGGACCGGACACTCGGCGAGTCCAGAGGACTCCAGGTTTTTTCGCGCCCAGGTGACAGAAGACTTGGAAGCATCGAGATGGGTGACATTTGCCCCTTGGGAGGCCGCCGCGAGGGTACTCGCCCCGGTATAGCCGAACATGTTAAGAATATTGGGTTTATTGCCGTTAAGCTGTTTAACCTGTGCTGAAATCCAGTCCCAATTGAGGGCCTGTTCAGGAAACAGGCCCAGGTGCCCAAACGAGGTGGCGCGGACTGTGAAAACAAGGTCTCGAAACCGGAGCGGCCAGCCATCTCTGGGGACCGAATTGCGGAAAGTCCATTCGCCGCCTCCGGTCGATTTTCCCTTGTGGTGACGGAATTCCCCATCGGCCTCATCCCAGTCGGCTTGAGGTAAATGCGGGGGCCAGATCACCTGGGGAGCGGGACGAACGAAAATATGGGGACCAAATTGCTCCAGTTTCTTGAGATTTCCGGTATCCAGCAATCGGTAATCAAATTCTTCAATGAGGTAAGTTTCATCAGTCGTGATGGATTCCATAAGGTTTATGCCGGAAATGATCTAGACATTGATCGTCTGGTTTCCCTCAGATGCGAATTTATCAGGGAAACGGTTTCGTGAATGTAATTGTATTCACACAGGGGCTATAAGATAATGAACAAAAATAATTGAAATTTTAAAGCGAAGCTTTAACCGGAACCTCATCTATAGTGAGAATTATAACAAAAATTCTATCCATAGCCAGAATTGGCTTTGTGGGCACGCTGATTTTTTCTTCAGCCCTCCTAATATTTTCAAGTTGTACGAAAAAGGAGGAGGCCGTAGGACAAAAACGGGAGTTTGCGCTCCCTGTGCAAGTCGGCAAGGTCATATTCATCGATGTGACAGATCAGGTGCGTGCCGTGGGGAATGTTCGTGCGGAACAACGCGTTATGATAAACGCGGAAGTAGAAGGGCAGGTCACTCATATCGCTGTGGAAGAGGGCGACAAGGTGAGGGCTGACGATTTGTTGGCGCGGATCGATTCCAGAGAATATGAGCTAAAGGTGGAAGAGCTTGATTCTGAACTTTCCGCCGCTATGGAAGAACTTAAGAAGGCGGTCGAGGGTTTGCGTCCGGAAGAAAAGGCAAAATTACAGGCGCGGGTCAAGGTGGATGAAAGCGCACTAGATTTATCTGTCAAGGAACAGGACCGAATTCAAAAACTGGTCAAAGAAGGGGTGACTGCGCAATCGACCCTTGACGTGGCAGATGATCGGGTACGGCAGTCGCAGGAGAAACTGCGGGAAAGCAAAGCGGCATTGGAAGCAGGAAAACAGTCTCGCCAGGAAGATATAGAACAGCTTAAAGCCGAGGGCGAAGGAATCATCAAGCGGTTGGAGATGGCGAAACTCGATTACTCCAAAACGGTAGTTCGCGCTCCATTTGATGGTGTGGTCATAAGTAAGAAAATTGAACAAGGAACATACGTGGGCACAGGTTCGCCAGTTCTTGAGATGATCAGTTCTTCCCGGCTGAAGGCGGTGCTGGAGATGCCTCAGCTATACCGAGGCAAAATGGAAAAACTGGAAGGCATAGATTTTTGGGTCAAGGAGCTTGATCTAAAGTTTAAGCACAGAGGCAAAGTGCGCGTGATACCGGATGCGGACATTTTTTCGGGTAACATTCGAATGCAGGTTGAGTTGCTCAAACCCAACCGGGCATTGTTTCCGGGGCTAACCCTGGAAGGAATGATGAATTTTGGGGTTCGTAAAAATATAATGCACGTTCCTTCCGTTGCACTTGTGATAAGCGAACAGGGGACGGTGGTTTATATCGTAAAGGAAGGCAAGGCGCACCTTGTTCCCGTACGAGCTTACAAAGAACAAAACAGGCTCGTCGAAATAGAAGATTTCACGCATCAACTCGGCCCCGATGTCAAACTGATCTTGAGAGGCTCAGGCGCAGTATTCCCCGGCGTCAAAGTATTTCCCACCAACCCGGAACCTGAAACGGAAACTCCTTTTAACGCCGCATCAAAACAAAACAGAAAAGATAAAAACGAACCTGATAAACCGGAAACCTGATGAAGCTGATCGATCAATCCATTCGTAACTACCATTCTGTCACCGTCGTGATGGCACTCGTAGCGGTGGTGGGTGTCATCTGTTTCAACACCCTTCCGCGCCAACTCACGCCCACGGTCGACAAACCTCTCATCGAAGTACGCACGGAATATTCGGGTCTTTCTCCTAACGAGGTGGAGCGTAATATCACACGCCGTTTGGAGGAACAGTTAGAGTCGGTTGAAGGTTTGAAAAAAATGATTTCTCGCAGTCAGCATGGCTTGAGTACGATCACTCTGGAGTTTGAGTGGGGTACCGACAAAAATATCGCGATGATCGACGTCAACAACAAACTGCAACAAGTAAAAGACCTGCCGGTACTTTCCGATAAACCCACGCTCAAGAGCATTTCTACCGATAACTCCAGCCCGATCATGTGGATTGTTTTTGATAAGCCCGACCCCAAAATGCCGAAGATGAATCAGAATTATATGTACGAGATCGGCGAGGATATCGTGATTCCTTCATTGCGCAGAGTTACCGGGATCGCGGATGTGTGGCACTTTGGCGGTGAAGACAGAGAGATGCGGGTTGAGTTTGATCCTTATAGCATTGCGCGGTTACGACTCACTTATGATGAAATTATAAAACGTTTGAGAGAAGAAAATCAGAACACTCGAGCCGGGTTTCATGATGAAGAGGGAAGAGCTTATACGGTAAGGGCGCTGGGCGAATTTTCCAGTGCGCAGGACATAATGGATACGGTGATAAAGCGCGATGGTGATCGAACCATACGCGTGCGTGACTTTGCGGTTGTTGAGGACAGCTATAAGAGAACAGACTCGTTGGTGCGTATCAGTGGCGAGTTGTCTAATGGATTCGGCGTTATTCGTAAGGCAGGTGCCAATGTTGTGGAGACCTGTAACGAAGCGGCAAAAACGGTTGCCAAACTTAATAAAGAACTTCTCAATCGGGGAATTCCTCTCAGCCTGAAAATTGTGTACAAGGATGTGGACTACATCGACGAGTCCATGCGGCTGGTGAAATCCAATCTCAGTGTAGGGGCCATTCTTGCAGTTGCGGTATTGCTTTTGTTTTTGGGCTCGATACGTTCAGTACTGATCATTGCCATAAGTATTCCTGTCACCCTGGTGGCAGTGTTTGTCATTCTTAAAATTCTGGGTCGCAGTATCAATATCATTTCGCTTGCGGGCATGGCCTTTGCCGTAGGTATGGTGGTGGATAACTCCATTGTTGTTCTGGAAAATATTTATCGCCATCTCACCATGCGCAAAGGTGTGTTCAAGGCGGCTTATGATGGCGCCGCTGAAGTGTGGGGCGCAGTGCTTGCTTCTACACTCACGACCCTGGCAGTGTTTGTGCCTATCGTGTTTATCGAAGAAGAGGCAGGGCAGATGTTTCGTGATATCGCGATTACCATCAGTGGGAGCATCGCGATATCGTTGCTGGTTTCCATTACCGTGATTCCCACTTTGACCACCTTGTTGATCCAACTGCGTCCGGGAGAAGTTTACGAGCCGGGGTTTCTTCACCGCACATTGCTTCGTCCGGTAGTCCTGTTTGGCGAGAATATCCTTAAAGCCTATGCTGGAGTCATGCGCCGTTTGCTGGATAAGTCGGTCACCGGCATCATAGGAAAAGTGGGGGTGATCGGTGCGATCATAGCGGTCATGTTATGGAGCATTACCATTTTACCCGAGAAAGACTATCTTCCCTATGGCAACACCAACATGGTGTTCATGCTGATTGAGCCGGTCGCAGGAGTACCGGCGAAAACAAACATGAAATATTTTGCCCCCTATGAAGATAAAATTGTTGCAATGGAAGACGTTGACCGTAACTTCACGGTGTTTTCCGCCCGTTTCAACGGTGGCGGAGCCATCGTAAAAAAAGAACTCGCTTCGGGTCAACGCGGTGAAGTCAAAATGGCCATCAAGTCCCGCGAAATGGGAAAAGAAATTTTTAAAATACCCGGTTACCGATTTGCTTTCGCAGTACAAAGACCGATCTTTCGTTCAGCGGACAAAACATTTCAGGTTGAAATTACCGGCCCTGATATCTTGAAATTAAAAAGCATCGCACTGGAATTGATCAATAAATTTTCCGGTAGTGACGGCATCCATTCAGTACGCCCTGAGTTTAAATTTGGCAATCCGGAGCTTCGCTTCATTCCGCGCCGTGAACAGGCCATCCGACTGGATATGGGGATGAGTGAGATTGGCGATATTATTGAGTCGCTCAACGCCGGAAAATATTTGGGTGAGTACAATGATCAGGGGGAGCCTATCGACTTTGTTCTGGTGCAAAGAAAGACATCAGCCAGTTTGGGTTTGAATGACTATCAGGGGCTTCCCGTCTGGACGGATGATAATAAAATGACCCACCTGGGACATCTGGCAGATATTGATATCAATGCGGGGCCTGCCCGTATTGATCACATCGAGAAGGAGCGGGCAATCGTTCTCAGAGTTCAGGTTAAAAAAGATTTTCCCATGCAACAGGTCATCGATCGCATTGAAAGCGAACATCTGGTTCCTACCCGGCAAACTCTAAATGCAGACTTTGGGCTCGGTGTGGGTGGAGCGGCTGATGAGTTGGCTTCAACACAGAAATCTCTTATGAACAGTTTTTATTATGCAGTGGGCTTCATCTATCTACTACTGGTGGCTTTATTCGCGTCTTTTTTGCATCCACTCATCGTAATGCTCACGGTCATCCTGGCCGTTTCAGGATCGTTCCTGGGCATTGTGGGTAATAACCTGTTACAAAGGCAGAATATCCTGAGCATACTTCAGGAGTGGAAAGTTCCTGATGCGGAGTCTATGGCAGGAAGCTGGAACTGGATCACTTTTGATATCCTGACTCAGTTGGGAATCGTCATTCTCGCGGGAATAGTTGTGAACAACGCCATTCTCATCATCCATCAGATGCTTAATAATATCAAGTCGGGTATGGACGAGCGAGAGGCGCTTTTAAAATCCTGCGAAACGAGATTGCGACCCATCATGATGACGGTTATTTCCAGTGTGTTCGGGATGATCCCGCTCGCGTTGGGAGAAGGGTCGGGAACGGAGCTTTATCGCGGTATGGGCACCGCGCTGATTGGCGGACTGAGTGTGTCTGCCGTGTTCACACTTTTTCTTGTGCCCATTCTTTTATCTCTCCTCATGGATATTGGATATCATACCCACAAAGACGATCTGGTGAAAGATTCACTGATTGACCCCGGCGAAGGCAGTGCTTCTCCCGCAGGAATGTCGGCGGAGTAATATGGGGTATAAAGTTTATTTGGATTTTAAACGAGCCAATCATCAGGGTCTGGCGCGGTCAATGTCGTTTCTTCATTAGAGACCGGGTGACTGAAAACCAGCTTGTGAGCGTGGAGGGCAATTTTATGGTTTGCCAAAGGATCGGGCGCACCATATTTTACATCACCCATTATTGGGTGCCCGGTGAATGCCATTTGGGCTCGTATCTGATGGAACCTTCCGGTAGCGAGAGTTACTTCAATCAAAGATTTGTTTTCGCGAGATTCAATTACTTCATAAGAAAGTTCCGCGCGTTTTGCTGACGGAGTTTCCCTTGGAAAAACGGTAGCCTTGAGTGATTTTTCTTTTCTCAGGTAGTGGATCAATGTGGCTTGTTTTTCTTTTAGCGTTCCATGCACTATCGCCCGATAGATTTTTGTTGGGGTTCCTTCCCGAAACTGTCTGGAAAGGCGGGAAGCCGCTTTTGACGTACGCGCGAACAAGACAACGCCAGAGACATTTCGGTCTAATCGATGGACCAGTCCAAGAAAAATATTTCCTGGTTTATTGCATTCATCCCTGATCCATTGACGGACTTTCTCCACCAAAGAGTCGTCTCCAGTGTGGTCCGTTTGAGTCAGCAGTCCCGCAGGTTTGAGTACAGCAATGAGGTGGTTGTCTAGGTAAAGAATATCGAGGGCAGGTTGGGTCACCCGTTGGCTTCCTCAATCAGTTTGTGAGCATCTTCGGGAGTTACGAGTCCACCCGAGACAACATATTTGATGCCTTCCTCGATGGTCATATCCAGTTCAATGACTTCACTGGGATCAACGAAGATGATGAATCCCGAAGTAGGATTGGGAGTGGTGGGGACAAAGATATTGATATGATTTTCACTGGTCAGGTTTTTAAGTTCTCCCCGGGTTTTACCGGTAACGAATGCGATAGCATGAAGCCCTTTCCGGGGGAACTCAATGAGCACCACTTTGGTAAAAGACTTCGTATCGACCGAGGTGAAAGAAGAAACGACCTGTTTGGTACCTTTATATACACGACGGACGAATGGGATTTTTTCGACAATTGTTTCCCATAGATGAAGTAGTTTTTTTCCGAAGATGTTTGTGGTCAGTGCGCCAATAAAGAAGACAATGACAAATGTCATGATGACGCCAAGGAATGGAATGCGATAACCCTCTGGAAGAGGTGCGCCCGCCAGGATCAGCCAATGAGTGAAAATGGGGGAAAGCGCATCAAGGTTGCTGAACAGAAAGTTGAGAATAAAAAACGTCAGCGCGATAGGGAGCGTGACCAAAAAACCGGTTAGAAAAACAGTTCGGAAGCGTCGTTGAACTTTTTTTATCACGATATATCCGTGGGAAAATTTGAGAGATGGCAGACGACTCGATATGGTAGTTTCAGAATCGCCACTTCAAGATTAGTCTTTATTATATAAGGATATAGATGGAAGGCAAGAGGTCAGGTCCGGGTAATGGTTCAGTCTGGGGATTTGACTTGACAGAGTAGGTAAAAACGTTAATATCAAAAGGGTTTTGCCAGTATGGAGGAAATACAATTATATTGGGGCTGTGGCGCAGCTGGGAGCGCGCTTGAATGGCATTCAAGAGGTCGCGGGTTCGAGCCCCGCTAGCTCCACTTTTTATTACAAGGGCTTAGCCAATTTTGGTTAGGCCCTTTTTGTTTGACTGTGTCAATAGTCTTAGTAGGGTTGGTTGTTAATGAGGGCTAATTCAATGCGTTTCGAAACAGCGGCTAATTCCATATATCGATGCTAATTCAAACTTGATAGTTCACCATTTATAATGTTTAATTCGATACCTGATTCCATCAAATGTGTTCTTCTAAAGTGATGAGGGTAGCATATGAGAGCGAAGAGTCTGATTTTCGGGGCAACTTTATTTTTAATAAATCTTTTAGCTGTTTCCACGCCCCAAAGCTTTGCACAAGAAGCCACTTCCAGCGAAAGTAAACCTGCAGAGATAGCACTCGCACAATTCGTAAACGATACGTTGAAGGAAATGAATCTGCCCGGCGATGTTGCTATTCCTGGCCTGGGCGATGCGAAAAAATTATTGCTGCAAAATTTCAAGAAGGCAAATCAGGCAACATTTACGGCAACAGTTTCGATCAAGAATATTTCCTTTGAAGTTGTCAAACATACCCCTCCCGGAAAAACCAAACCCCTGCTGATTATTGGCATTAAGAAATTTGACTTATCCAGATCCATCCCGGGGATAAGCGGCACTCCCTTGGGTACTTTGGGGGCGATGGAGAACGTGGCGTTTATTTATTCTCCCGAAAAACTCACGGGCATTATAAAAAATAGTTAAGTTTATAAAGATAGTCATAAATAGGGTCGTAAAACTCTGGGTTCCGCGTCTGGTCTTCTTCGTCCCCCCGGGGGACAAAAATAATCATTCCTTGACGTGCCATTGTCATTAAAGCCTTGATTGTACCATTTTTAGTTTAATTATTTCAGGAGGCGGAGGTTTGAAATAAGGGTAAGCATTGATTGCCTGGCCCCTGTCAGGGACCTGATAATCCGCATTCAAGAGGTCATCCCCTTGATGCCAGGTTTTGTGATTGCCTAAAAAGGCATTGCCGTTGGTTTTAACATTGGTAGTGTCTGGGGTTTTTACAAGATTAGAAGTTTTTGCGCACATGAAAAACTTTAATCGAATTTATTGATCGTGCCTTCACGGATGCCAACTTCAAAAGCCTGGGTGTCTTTTGATAGTTTTCCGCTCAACAGTATGAGTCCTATCAGGTTTGGAACAACCATCATCGCGTTCATCGCGTCAGAAAAATTCCAAATGATTTCCAGTTTTACCATAGAGCCAACAAATACGAATATCACCCACAGGTATCGATAAAAATGAACCCATGTTGCGCCAAAAAGATACTCGAAACATTTTTCTCCATAATACTCCCATGCCAGAATTGAAGAGAAAGCAAATGTCATGGCGCTGATACTCACCAGCAGGTTGCCCCAGTTTCCTGAGAGGCTACCGGAAAAAGCCCGCATAGTTAATGCGACTCCGGTCTCTCCAGAAACCCAGACTCCGGAAGAAGCTAACGCCAAAGCGGTGAGGGAGCAAACGACTAGGGTGTCCAGAAAGGTTCCTGACATTGAAACGAGGGCTTGTTTTCCCGGATGATTGGTTTTTGCGGCGGCGGCGGCGATGGGGGCGCTTCCCATTCCCGACTCGTTGGAAAAAAGACCGCGTGCTACTCCATAGCGGATTGTTTGGGCGAGGGTAGCTCCTAAAAAGCCACCCGTGGCAGCTGTTCCGCTTAAGGCGTGTTCAAAAATCAAATGTATTCCTGCAACCAGTTGACCCAGATTGGAAAATATAACAATCACCGCGCCAGTTAAATAAATAACCACCATGATCGGTACAAAATAACTCGCGACTTCTGCGATTCGTTTGATTCCACCGATGATCACCAGCGCGGTCAGGACGGATAAGACGATCCCTACAGAAAACTTTCCTGATCCCGTGGTTTCAGCGACTGCGGCGGCGGTGGTATTGGCCTGGATCATATTGCCGATGCCGAATGCTGCTAAAGCGCCAAAGGCGGCAAAACATACGCCCAGCCATTTTTGACCGAGTCCGTATTCCAGATAATACATGGGGCCGCCGGAAATTTCTCCCTGGTCGTTGAACTGCCGGTATTTGACCGCTAAAAAACTTTCTGAATATTTTGTGGCCATTCCCACAAGACCTGTCATCCACATCCAGAAGATGGCGCCCGGTCCGCCCAGTGCAACGGCAGTGCTCACGCCCGCGATATTACCCATGCCAACGGTCGCGGCCATGGCAGTCATCAATGACCCGAAATGGGAAACATCACCTTTTCCTCCCCGTTCCTTAGAGAAGGTTAAGCGAAAGGCGTAAAACAGGTTTCTAAACTGGATTCCGCCAAGCCGAAAGGTTAACCAGAACCCCGCTCCCAACAAAAGAATCAGAAGCCAGGGGCCCCACATCAGGCTGGCGAAATCGGCAAAAAATTTATCCATGTTTTTTCAGTAATATGTTGATCCTAAATCAACAGTTATTATGGGGTATTTTATTATTTCTTTAATTGGGGTGACTCTGGATTGATTTCCATGGCAATAGCCAGGTCAGCTAAATCTGTATTGGTGACTATCTCAATATGTTTTCCGCTGGACTTGTCTTTTATTACGAGTGCATCTATTTTTTCAGAGAGCATAGCCTTAGCTGTGTTGCGAATGGAAATCTCAGGCGAGACAGTCTTTAACGGTTGCCGCATGAAATTTTCAACAAGAAGTTCAAGATACCCAGCTTGCAGTATAACAAAGAAGCCGATGATCGCTCCTAGAAGGCTATGGCAGAGTTTTCCCAACGCGTTTTTAAATAGCGCCCAGATTTGAGGGGCCTGCGAAAATCACTGCCTGATTTATGTTCAGGGCGTTTCCCGTTTTTTATCCTTGGGTAGAATAGCGAAACCCAGGCGTTCGTATTCATCGATCAACTTGTTTTCAACATAACGAACGTGATCTGATAATTCATGGACTTTCAAATCGATTTCTTTCAGGTGGTCAGAAAGCTCCTTCAAATCATGGTCGTTGGTGTCTTTTAAAAATTTTTCACAGCGTTGCGCGTGTTTGGAGATATGCTCGGCCATATCATGAACCACGCTGATGTCACTCTGGATATGTTGTGTTTCATCTTTAAGGTCCTGTGAGTCGACTTCCGGTTTGATGACGAAGGTATAAAGCAAGGCACCTAGGAACAAGACGACAAGAATCATCTGTCCTATGAAGGTTTCCCAGGTGGGGTACATCCCTAGCCATGAAATTTCAGGGGCGAACTTTGCGGCGGTCAGCGAAAGCGCTTCGCCCATTTGCAGTTCATGCAAACCTTTACCCATGAACATAAACGCCATAAAGTAGAGAAGGACACTGGTGAATCCGAAAAACCATTTGATTGGTACCTTGATTCCCAGTTTGTTAATCACATAAAAGATGGCGGCCAGACAAACACATCCCGCTAAAAATCCCGGCACGATGCCGCCACTGCTCTCACCAGCTGACAGGTAAAGCGCTTTGTAAAAGAGAACCGTTTCGAATCCTTCCCGATAGACCGATAGAAATGCTACCAAGCCCAAGGTAAAGACATTGCCCGTCGTAACAGCCTGTGACATTTTTCCAGTGATATAGCTTTGCCATTTCTGTGTTTCAATCTTCGTGACCAGCCAGTAGCTGACCCAGAATAAAACGGCCACCGCCACCAGCATGATCCATCCCTCCAGCAACTCCTGCTTGGCCATGGTGATACTCAGAACCTCGTGGAGGATATAAGCGGTAAGAAAACTTGCGACAATTCCTGTGATGACTCCCTGATGAATTATTTTTACCTTGTCCTTGTTTCTGGATTTGATCAAGAACGCGATCAGCGCGGCGACAATTAATATCGCCTCGAATCCCTCGCGCACGATGATCGAAAAAGACTGAATGAATAGTCCGGTGAACCCGACCTTCTCCTCAAGAACATTTTGCGCTTCTTTCAGGTCCGTTTTAATCGTTTTCCTGATTTTTTCCACATGGCTCAACTCGGCCTTTCTTTTGATTTCGGCGCGTAGCCTGCTAAAAGTAGATTCAAGGCGTAGCCCAAGCTCCTTGCGTTTGGTAGACAAACCCCTTTCGAGCTTTTCATAACCGAGGTAGGCGTCGAAAGCCAATTCTGCGGCGCTGTTAATATCGCCCGCTTTGAAAGCTTTCAGACTTTCATCCAAAAGGTTGTTGACCCCGGCGATGGCTTGTCCCGGTGATAGACCGGGTTGATCGTCTTCAGCGGAAGCAGAGCCGACTACCAGAGGAAGCTGAATGTTTGCATTGGAAAAGGTGCGAACGAAATAAGTGACATCCCACAGTTCCTCTTCCGGTAGAAATTCCGACCAGGCCACCATAGCGGTGTTGGCAATACCAACAGAAATTACCTGGAAGTTATCGTAAGCGGTGCTATGGTCATTACCCGTTATCTCTGGGTCAGAGAGAACTGCTGGTGCCGGGTCGAGGTGGGTTGCCAGTGGGCCGTTACCGTTACCGTTCAGGCCATGGCATAGAGCGCAATTGGTTTTGAAAATCTTGCGTCCGTTTGCAAGATCGACGGGTCGCGGAGGACTCTTCTGCATTTCGATGCCCAGTTCCTTGAGCAGTTGCGATTGAATCGTATTGACGGAGGTTTTCACCTCTTCAGGGTTGATCCTGGCTTTCAAGTTTACCGACAGTTTTTCAAACCTCGTTTTTAAATTTTCTGCATTTTCCAAATTAGGCATGGAACCAATGATCGTTTGATATCTCTCAAGTGCCTGCTCCAGAAAGACCTGGCTTTCCTCATATTCTGTAGCGTTAATAATATTTCCGTTATCAATGCCAAGCGCGTATTCCTTGGCCACAATGTCCAGCATCATGATGACCTTTCTGGTCTTTGATTCCACAATTTCTGAAGACGATTTAGCGTGTACCGTCGCTGGCAGGTGGACCAGATAAAAACAAAGAAAAAGAAAAAATATTGTAGCTTGTTTGTTTGTTCCCGATCTTAGAAAAGTAATTAGGTTTTTCATAGACATTCTAATTATGCCAGCTCATTTAATATTTATCTCCTTAATTGGAGGATAGCCCTAACAGCTTCAGAACTCTTTTCAAAGAGAAGAGGTTGGTTTTCAAATTTGACTGCGGGTAGAGGGGGGGATGATACAGTGCGGCAAAAGAAAAAGTCACGTTAAAAGGTATTTTCCCCAAATTGGGTAATGCCAAACATTGTGGTTCGCCTTCACAATTAGTTGATACAGATTAATTAACTGCCGGCGAAAAGTTTCCTCCAAAAGCCTTTTTTATTATTTTCTGATTCCGCGACTTCCGACCCACTGGTTTTTGCAAAAACCTTTTTATGCTGATTTTGGTCAATGAAGAGCTGAATGAGAATATGGCACGAACCGCACTCTCCTCCAGCCTCGCAAGCTGAAGTGACATCTTCTATCTCAGTAATGTCATTTTTTTCAATATGGGACCGAATCTCGCCCTCTGTCACCTGAAAGCAATTGCAGATAATCTCATCCTCTTCAACTTCCACTGAGGCCGTGTTTTTCATTTCTGCTCTACTCCGCTCAAACGGGATATCGTAATTTACTGGAAATATTATTGAGAATGATACTCAAAAACACCGGCTTAGTCAATAGATCATTTGATTGTCTTCATCCTTTTATATCTAATAAATACATATTTTTATAGTGTTTTTTAATCAGGTTTCTGACAATGGACAATCCCAACCCTGTTACCCGTTCCTCTTCTATTCCGACTTTTGATGATTTGGTGAATTGACTGAATAAACCCTTTAGTTTTTCTTTCGGTATCCCAATTCCAGAATCTTTAATTGCAAGGATAACATTACTGTCATTATCGCAATCAAGAGTCACCTTAATAGAGCCTTCGGCTGGTGTGAATTTAATAGCATTTGATACAAATTATTGATGATCCGCCTCAGCGAATGGAGGTGGCCTTGTATTTTTGGAAATTGATTCGAATCATTAACCAGCTCAAAGTTAATATTTTCTGTTAAGCATCTCCTGGTTGGCTGGGAGCAAGTTAGATAGGGAGGGAACAGTTCTACGTCGTCCCGCAAAGACATTCCATGACACTATTACTTCGGAATCCGGTCTGAGTTTACCGAAGGACGGGGAGTATTCTATTGCCTCTCCGGCGAGGAGCCTTGATATACCATGTGAGCTTCCACTACGATTTTTTCATGTAGATGAAGAAAAAACCAGCGTTTGAATCCTTCCCCCGCAAGTGTCACAGCAAAGTCCTTAAAAAGAAGGCCGGGATTGGCTTTTCTAACCACTTGGAACAGCAGGTAGGAATATTTAAAAACATAATTCATTTTGCGTTTTTTGACCCAGGATAAAAACTGATTGTCCTTGAGAAAATCGGCCGTATCTTTGACCAAAAGTATATGTGTGACCCTGAGATCCAAAAGTCTATGCACAAAAGGATAATTCTGGATCGCCGCCAGGGTTTCTAAAAAACGAACTCCACTCATTAATAAATCAAAGAGTGTAGTTTCATACAGAGGCTGGTCGGATTGTGGGTAATGGCTTAGTGCAATTTCTTCCACGAGTCGAATATAATTAGCTCTGGTTTGTTCCCAATTCAGAGAGCCGACATGAAACAACAATTCCTTCCGGGAGGCATTGGAAATATTCTGGATTTTATCAGGTAAGTCCGATTTCCCCAAAGGATCAGATTCTGGTATGGACTCAAAATCTTCCATAAGGTTTTTGGCTTCGATCTCGGATTCTTCGTCGGATTTTTCCTTGCTGTCCTGATAAACTTTGGTGGCAAGCTCACCGATCACGAGATACCAGTGGACCAGAAATACTTTGAACACGAGATCGTGGATAATATAAATCAGCATCTTCATGGACCAGAAGGTTAAGTCCGCACAGCGAATCAAAAAGAAGAACCATTGGAACAAGCCGTAAAGATTGTGGCGCATCAGGAATTTGACCAACGCCCATTCCTTCCATTGCTCCTTGATCCTCCAGGCTTCAGATAAAAATAAAATATGGCGCAGGCGGAATTGCGTTAACTTGTGGACTCCGCGCCATTTTGAAATACCCAGAAGGCGGTTTTTCAACTCCAGACACGCCTGCAATACTTTACGAATTCGCGCCTCTTCAACAGGCGTCCGCGATTCGGGATGGTATAGGGCGGCAATAACTCTAAGTAGCCGGTAGGTGTTCCCAGCGATATCCAGGTCGGATTCTTTGAGAATCCACTTGGAGTTGAGTTTGGTGCATTGGTTGGCAATAGCGTTCAGCGCGTCTTTATTTGCAGAACTTTCGGAACCTACGGCCATTTGCCTCAATTCGCGAATACGGTTTCGATTTGTCAATTCTAACTTGATCACCCCAAAACCTTTGACAATCAGAACAGCGAGCAAGGCCAGGAAAATGAATCCGGGTGCAATTAAATTCCAAAAGGAAAGGTCGATCATGATAAATGGATGGACTGGGTGAGTGGGAAATCAATGATCATATTGAGCCAGGATTATTGTGGTATTTATTCAGAAAACTATAAATGCAATAGCGACAGGATAGGATGATAAATATTGTTGGGGACGTGAAATATTTGCTACTCCGACTCACTGTGGCAGGGAAATTAAATGTTCGAGAGCCGTTTTGATTATTATTTTTCACCTTCTCAGAGACTCTCGGTAGTTTTTCAATATCAGGAACTGGCAGATGAATCTGAAATAGAAAGCAGTGCCTATCTTTACTACACCATAGGGTTCTAAAAATATGCGCACCCATTTATCGTAAAACTTTAATCAAACTTTATTTTGCTGTGATTGCAAACAGATTTAAACATTTAAATTTATTTGCCTGCCTGGTCTTTTTTATGCTGGGAGGGATTTTATCTTTTAGAACCTAATTTTTCCCAGAGAATTTTTTAGAATTAACAAGATTAGAAACCCTAAATATCCTCCATAACTACACCCTATATTTTCATCTTGCATGAACAACGATATATTAGCACAGATCAATTTTTCAAATGACCTCCTGGGTAATTTTCTATAGAATGACTGCTGCCATTAGAGGCAGTTCTATAGTTTCGCGTTCGCGATAACTGGATGCCCCTATATACTGTTAGCAAAAGGAGCCCCCGTTGATAGTTAAAAAAAATGAAAAATACGCCGTTGAATGTCAGGTGAAAATGACCACAAACTGCCTTCAAACCAGCGAGTATTTCGATGATGAGGAAGATGCTCTGCACTGGGTAGAGCATGAGTGCTGGATCTTTTCCGGCGAAGGATGGATCTGCACCGAGTGCAACGAATACATTATGGCAAACCTTGGGAGAATAAGGCACGAAAGAGGATACTGATATCGCACACTAAAAAAGGGGCCTGGTCAATTCGACCAAGCCCCTTAGGAACACGCCTATTACATTATCGCCAGAAAACGATCATCGTTTATTTTCTAAACCATGAATCGTATCTGACAGCTCCGCTCAATTACTTAGACTATCTACTATCGAATTGAATGTCGCGCTTGGTCGCATGGCAACCTTAACTTTTTCATCGTCTGGATTATAATAACCCCCGATGTCTTTAGCCTGACCCTTAGAGGCATTCAGTTCTTCAAAAATAACATCCGTCTTTGCTTCAAGTTCTTGTGCTACAGGAGCAAAGCGGTCTTTAATCTCCTGATCATCATTTTGCGCGGCCAGTTCCTGCGCCCAGTAGAGTGTGAGATAAGCATGCGTTCCCGCATTATCCAGCTCACCCACCTTACGACCAGGTGATTTTTTATTATCCATTAACTTGCCGGAAGCCAGATTGAGCGTATCTGCCAGCACTTGAGCTTTCGCGTTCCCTTTTGCTCTGCTCAAATGTGCAAAAGATTCCGAAAGCGCCAGAAATTCGCCAAGTGACTCCCACCGCAAATGTCCTTCTTTTACAAACTGCTGAACATGCTTGGGTGCTGAACCTCCCGCCCCGGTTTCAAAAAGACCACCACCTTTAATGAGCGGGACGATGGACAGCATTTTCGCGCTGGTGCCAAGTTCCAGAATTGGAAACAGGTCAGTAAGGTAATCACGCAGAACGTTCCCGGTAGCAGAAATCGTATCCTTTCCCTCCTTCGCACGTTTCAGCGAATGCCTCATGGCATCCACAGGCGACATGATCTGGATATCCAGACCATTCGTATCGTGATCCTTCAGATAAAGATTTACCTTTTCAATAATCTGCGCATCGTGCGCCCGGTTTGCATTGAGCCAGAAAACTACGGGTGTTGAGGATAGCCTGGCTCTATTGACGGCCAGCTTAACCCAATCCTGTATCGGTATGTCCTTTACCGTACAAGCCCGAAAAATATCGCCTTCCTCTACGTCGAGTTCATGCAGGACCTGCCCTGTTCCATCAACCAGGCGGATGGAACCGTTGCCCGGTGCCAGAAAGGTTTTGTCGTGAGAACCATATTCCTCAGCCTTTTGCGCCATCAGGCCAACGTTGGGAACCGTGCCCATCGTGGTCGGATCGAACTCACCATTCTCCCGGCAAAAATCTATCGCCGCCTGGTAAATACCCGCATAACTGTTATCCGGAATCATCGCCAAGGTGTCATGCTCTGCCCCATCCGGACCCCACATTTTCCCGGAAGTACGGATGGATGCCGCCATTGAGGCATCAATAATAATATCGCTCGGCACATGAAAATTTGTGATGCCCTTGTCAGAATCTACCATCGCCAGCTCTGGACCGTTGGCAATACAGGTTTTGATATCTGCCTCAATTGCTTCCCTTTGATCCGCAGGTAAATCCTTGGTTTTCGCATAAACATCACCCAAACCATTATTCGGGTTGATGCCCAGTTCTTTAAACAGCTTTTCATGTTTCTCAAAAACATCTGCAAATACCACGGAAACGCCGTGACCAAAGATGATGGGATCGGAGACCTTCATCATCGTGGCTTTCATATGCAAGGACAACAAAACACCCTCACTTTTCGCCCTATCCTTTGATTCCTTAATAAACTGACGCAAGGCCTTGCAACTCATCGCGGTCGCATCGACGACATCGCCCTTGTCCAGGACCACTTTTTCCTTCAACACAGTGGTACTTCCATCCGTGCCGACAAACTCTATTCTGCCCGCTCCAGCTGACTGATCTGTAATAACAGCAGACTTTTCATTGGAGCAAAAATCACCGCCATTCATATGAGTAACATTTGTTTTGGAATCTTTGGCCCATTTACCCATTTTGTGCGGATTGCTCTTCGCATAATTTTTAACGGAAGTTGCCGCCCGACGATCTGAGTTACCCTGCCTCAAAACCGGATTGACCGCACTCCCCTTCACCTTGTCATACTTGGCTTTGATTTCTTTTTCTTCGTCATTTTTCGGATCTTCCGGATAGTCAGGAAGATCATAACCCTGCGACTGAAGTTCAGCGACCGCCGCTTGTATCTGTGGAACCGATGCGCTGATATTGGGAAGCTTGATTATATTGGATTCCGGCTTCATCACCAGCTCACCCAGCAACGCCAAGTCATCCGGTTGCTGATGTTCCTTCTTGAGACGATCAGGAAATTGGGAGGCAATCCTGCCCGAAAGGGAAATATCTTTCGTACCTATATTGACCCCCGCCACCTTAGCAAAAGATTGGATGATTGGAAGAAATGATCCACTCGCTAGTTGAGGCGCTTCATCGACTTTTGTGTAAATAATATCAGGCTGTTCTGACATCTCTTTTTACCCCTATTAAAGTTTCATAAAAAAACACATGCACCGGAAAGTAGGAATAATCAAAGAAAATGACATGACTGTCAACTATTTTTTGTAGCTAAAACCAATAATTATCGACCGACACGAACCATGGCTCAAAAGCCAAAAGTAACAGTACGTTATGAAGGAGGGCAAATTACCTCTGTCTAACAAAACAACATTCAAAGGTCAAAGGTAGTTAAGGGGTGATTGACTAATCTGAAGCACAGCGAAACCCGACTCCATCAGCGTGTAATTGAAAATGGGCTTGTCGACGGTTGGCAGACCTCATCTCGACTACTCTCTGGTTCCAGCTCCCGCCTCGAAACATTTTGATGGTGATGGAAATTGCGCCGACACATTCGGCACCACTACAAGTATCCAATTCGGGCCGGGGGCCCAGCGGATCATTTTTGGGGCTGAGCAGGTAATAATTTTTTTCCACCTCTTTCCAGTCCTGAACCCATTCGTTCACATTTCCTGCCATATCATAAAGGCCAAATGGATTAGCTGGATACGATCCAACGGGAGAGGTATTCTTGAATCCGTCTGTAACTCTGGGTTCTCGGGTGCTGAGTTCGCATTCCCGGTCGCAAAAATTACCCTCTTTTCCAGTCACCCGGTTGCCCCAATAAAACTCGGTTTTTGTTCCCGCTCGTGCTGCATATTCCCACTCGGCCTCCTTCGGTAGGCGTAGCCCCATCTTTTTACAGTAATCACGTGCTTCTTCCCAGCTAACATTATCGACCGGCAGGTTTGCTCCGATGTGCTGAGAAGGATTCGTCTTCATTACTTTCCGAAAGTTTTTTTGCTGAACTTCGTATTTGCCTATTTTGAAGGGGGATATGCAGACTTCATGTACGGGTTGTTCGTCCGGGTCGCCACGATCACTTCCCATTTGAAAACATCCGCTCTCGATTAGGACCATCTCTTCTTCAGGCTCACCGGGAAAAGCCGCAACCAGTTTTTTCTGCGCGGTCATTTTTAATGCGATTACCCGATCTCGTGTTGCCGCCGGAATTCCGTGGTATTTAATTCTTGTTTTACTTTTGGGCAGTAGTTTCATCACGCCTGATTTACTTAAATTGACGCGATAATGAGGGACGGGTCCCATGGCATCCTCTTTAAGGAATTTACTGAATTCAGCATTTTCCTGATCGGCGGACTTGTCTATGGTCATGACCGTTTCGTCAACCAGTTCCGCTTCGTGAGGCTCCGGATCGCCTTCAATAAAAACAAGAATATTTCGACCTTTTGCGATGGGTAATTTCAAGAGGTTATCGAGTAGAGCGATTGCGCTTTCAAAATTTCCAAGTTCAATTTTTATTTTTGCTAGATCGCGGGTTGCCAGAAAATTATCAGGTTCAATTTTCAGCGCTTTTTGGAAAAACCCTTCAGCCTCCCGGTATTTTCCTGAAGTGAATGCCTGGGTGCCTGATTCAAGTAGGTCGGAAGCTTCACTTGCCTCAGCAAAATTTACAGCGCCAGATAGCAAGATAAATAATAATGATGTAGATGCTATAAAAGGACCCAAAAGTTTAGCCATGAAATAGTTCTCTTGGTTCAGATAAGACTGAAATTTACAAATTAGCCATGTTTAGGGATGACAACTGTGCATGTCGAACTTTCGCCCGGTACACTTGCTACTTTGATAGAGCGAAAGGTTGAACTGTCGACAACTATAAGAATTTTCATAGAATAATAAGTGCGTCGAATGGTTTGTTAGAAAATACTTGATCTACATTTGACGATACTTTTTCAGCTAGACTGATATATTATACCATTGTTGAAAAAATGTTGAGATGAGGCAATATATTTTTGATCTATTAAATCAGTATGTGGAGTAGAGGGGGCTGGTTACTCAGAGATCTTGAGCAGGATGTTGAGGGCTGTAAAAAGACCGGATTAAAGGCCCTTTTTTTTATTATGCCTTACTTCTCTTAAGGATTGTTTTCCCAGGTGAGTTATCTCCCAGACATCGCCAATTTGTTTATGGTAGGCCGAAATAAGAAGGTCTTTTGGTGAGTTTTTCTCTGGATCTATAAACACAACATAATTTTTATATTCTTTTGACATCTCCTCGCTGATATTTAATTTCTTCTTTGAGCATGTCGTAGAACCCTCAACCATAAATTGAAATTGACATATTAGATAAGCACCTAGCAATAGATTTTTTACACCTTGCTGGAACTCCTCATCTTTGTTGCGATACTCTTCTAATTGAATGTCAGGTAGATTTTTAATGGCCACTTCAAGCCAGTCGCCAAAGCCTGCACCGACATTCTCCAGTTTTTTGCCCACGATTTTGAGAATGTCATTGATTACTTTGGTGAAAACTTTGCTCAGATTGTTTATTGTTTCCTCAATGTTTTTCTCTAGAGGGTCTCCATGTTTTTCTGAAAAACTTTTGAGTAATTCATCGGATGATGTTTGAGGCTCAGGGTTTGCTTCAGTTGTCTTCTGAGTGCCATTCAGAGGTGGTTGAGGTGGATTATTATTTTGAAACATATTGGATGGGGGGTTGTCAGAGAAGTGTGCTTTGTCTTGTTCACCAATCCATTTGAATGCCATGGCATGTGCGTTGACGGGAATGAAAGCCAGGTGAAAAATGAGAAAAGTAAAAATCAGGCTAAAAGGATATAAAGTTGATATCTGGTTTTTCATAAGGAATTAAAAGTAAGCCGTGATCATCGGTCAGTTAAGCAGAATCCTCTTACTATTATCTGATTTTACCTCAAATAATGATGTGTGGTATTTAAATATTGATTTTTAAAGGAAACTCACTTAACTACCCAGACTTGGATCAGGGGATTGTTTTTTATACGGATGGTTTTACACTTCAGCCTGTTTGCCAGGTTTTAATTAAAAAAAATAATTAAAGAGAATATGGTGGATCATGTTTCCAGGGTGCATATTGTTGGGGTGATTTTCCAAGGGAAATCATTTCGGAAGATCAAGGGGAAGAAACTGGACTGGGATTGAGTATTATCCACAAAATGGTGAGCAAATATGGCGGGCAGATAGATATTCAGTCACCGATGGGAAATGGCGCCATCTTTAATATCACTTTTCCACAATCTGTATAAAACGGTGTGGGGAAAGGAGAGTCTGCTTGCGGAATATGATGAACGAGATTATTTTGTGTTGCCGATTGAAACTACGAGATTGGGGTCGCAATAACCCTTTAGCGCTCTTTCTATTGCCGCGAGTGTTCCGCCGGTAGAACTGGGACAACTACCACATGCTCCCTGATACTTGATCGTGACCTCGTTATCTTCCACCTTTAAAACTTCCAGTCCCCCTCCGTCATTCGCCAGTGCGGGGCGAATGATTTCATCCATCAGCGATTCAATGATCAATTCCTTTTCATTATCAGGCAGGCTGGGGAATGATCCGCGGTCGATTGAGTTGACAAAAGAGCCTTCATTTTTCTTTTCGGCCAGTTTCTCTCCAGGGGAGAGGAGATGTTTTTCGATAGCGCTTTTTACATCATTCATAAAATGTTCCCAGGCGTTGGCCGTAAACAGGGTTACCGACACATAGTTCTGACACAGGAATAACTCAACGGCACCGACCTTGAACAAAGCACGCGCCATAGGGTTATCCCCCGTATATTCTTCGTCATCTTCTCCGGAAGAGATAGATAGAGAACCGCTGGCCAATACCGGACCATCCATTATGAATTTCAGTGCCGCCGGATTAGGTGTTTCTTCCACGTTTATTATTTTCAAGTTCAAGTTCCTTTGTTTATGAAGGCATGTTTAGAATCAGCAACTGGTTAGATGCCAGCATTATAGATTAGATTTACAGAAAAAGAGAGTTCAGGGTGCCCTGACCGCTATGTCAGCGAACAGTTTCCGCAACCAGGGCTCCACAGGTTGGCGGCAAGGTTAAAATCAAGATCAGCCTGATTGAAAAACCCTATGTGTTATATGAGGTTGCGGTTTTCCTGTTATTTAAGACTGGTTTTCTGGTCGGGGGTGGTGTAGCATAGATCAACGGTTGAGGTTGAAACCGTCCAGAGAATTAGTGGTGTTGAATAGAAAAGAGCTTTCCCTTTTTGGTTGAGAGGCGTTCGGGCCTTCACCGGGTCCTTGTTTGACTTTCTCCCCCCTCCATTTTTCTCAACTAAAAAAAATCAATCATATTTAAATTAAACAGACCTGGTTGTCTTGGTCCGTGTTTTGGGCTATTGGCTTCCTGCGTCGGTTCTTATTCATTTTTATTTTTTTAAGGAAAATATGTCAGTTAATTCAGCAGTTCAATCAGCTCCAACGGGTTTTGAAACTTTGAACCTCATCAGTCCAATTTGCCGGGCCGTCCGTGAGGAAAAGTATGATTCGCCCACACCAATTCAAGAACAAGCCATTCCTCATCTTGTCCAGGGACGAGATCTTTTAGGATGTGCGCAAACGGGAACAGGAAAGACGGCGGCGTTTGCTTTGCCTGTCTTGCAGTGGCTCGAAAAAAACAGGGAAATTCCAGGTCCGAAAGGTGCCCGCACATTGATACTGGCTCCAACCAGGGAGCTGGCGATGCAGATTCATGAAAGTTTTCGCATTTATGGGCGGTATCTCAATATTAAACAAGCGGTGGTTTATGGTGGCGTGAGGCAAAGTTTGCAGGTACGCGCTTTATCACGCGGTGTGGATGTTCTGGTGGCCACTCCCGGAAGGCTGTTGGACCTTTTGAACCAGAGACTGTTGCGTTTGGATAAAGTCGGTGTGCTTGTTTTGGACGAGGCAGACCGAATGCTGGATATGGGTTTTCTCCCCGACATTAAAAAAGTGTGTTCAGCAATTCCTTTAAAGAGGCAGACCGTATTGTTTTCGGCAACGCTTCCGGATGAGATAGTCAAACTCTCCAGGAGTTTCCTGAATGATCCCGTTAAAGTTTCTGTCAATCCGCCATCCAGTACAGTGGAAAAAATTGAACAGAAAGTATTGTTCGTGGACCGGGAAGATAAATCGGCTTTGCTGGAATCTCTGCTTGCAGAAGGCACCAACCTTGAGCGAGTCCTTATATTCACTCGCACCAAGCATGGGGCCAACCGCATAGCGAAGCGGCTGACTAAAATTAAAATTTCTACAGAAGCCATTCATGGAAACAAATCACAGCCCGCGCGGCTACAGGCCCTGCAAAAATTTCGCTCAGGGATTGTTCGAGTTCTGGTTGCGACAGATATCGCTTCGCGTGGACTGGATGTCGATGGAATCACCCACGTTATAAACTATGAGTTGCCAAAGGAATCCGAGAGTTATGTTCATCGAATAGGGCGAACGGCTCGTGGGGGAGCAGAGGGGGTTGCCGTATCTCTTTGTGATGCGGGTGAAAAGTCATATTTGAAAAAAATTGAAAGGGAAATCAATCAACCTTTAACGATAGATATCGATCATCCTTTTCACTCCGAATCTGTCGCCACTAAGAGAAGTAGCGGGAGGCCGGATTCCGGGAATTATTTTAAAGGTAGAGGCCGAGGTCGGGGAAGGGGAGGTGCCAATGGACCGGCGGCTCGTTCTGGTGGAAAATCGAAAGGTTCATTTTTTTCGCGGAAAGGCTCTGCAGGAAGACCCGCAAACAGTAGAAAAAGTGCCGGGAACCGAGGTCGAGGTTAACGGTTTCACATTTTTACAGAAGAATTGGTGAGGGTAAATAAAAAGAACTCCCTCCTTTTACTTGGGAAACGTAAATACCCTGATTCGCGTCACATATTAATTCCCCCTTCTTACCGGGAGGGGGTTTTTTTATTTGGTTGTTCTCGCATATATCGCTAGCTCCGACATTTGAACCTGACTGCGGTTTAAAAATATAAGAGATTAAAGAATTTTGTTGGCCCTCTTCCCATTAAGTTGTATCGTGGTAGGAACTTATTGAGTAATAAGGACTAATCTATTCAAGGTTAGCGTATGAAGAGTGATAAATATTTTTGGCTCTATCTGCTGGAATGTGAAAACGGTTCCTTTTATACGGGTTACACGAAAAATCTTGCGATTCGTTATTATCAGCATAGAGGCGGGAAACATAGCGCGAAATACACTCGCAGTTTTAAGCCGGTAAGAATCGCTCAATGCTGGAGGTTGTTCGATACTGTGGGGACTGCATTAAAGGTGGAGCGGTATATAAAGAGTCAGGATCGAAAAACCAAAGAGTTTTGGGTTGAAAACCCGGAAGAACTCAGGCGAAGAGTTTTGAAAAATATGGAGAAGGAGTTGATCCTTTTTCCTTTTGACACTTCGCGGGTTGAAGAGGAGTCTGCAAAAATGGACTGGAAGAAAGTGAAAAACGGATTCGATCCATTTGCTGAAACCCCTCCCGCTTGAGCTGGTCAGGGAATAAACCATACATTATGAAAGATTGTCCTTGTGGAACAGGATTTCCATATACAGATTGTTGCGGTCCGTTGATCCGTGGCTCAATACCTGCGGATACGGCAGAGGATTTAATGCGGTCCCGGTTTACAGCGTTTGCCAAGAGGCAATGGGATTACATAGAGCAAACGCGATATCCTGATGGCAGGGAGTTGAGCGCCTGGTATAAATCAAAATTTCTGCATGACGGGATTTCCTGGACAAAGCTCGATGTTCTCAGCGTTAAAAGTGGCGAGGCATCAGATGATGAAGGTGAGGTAGGGTTCGTCGCGCATTATACAGAAAACGGAGAAGAGAAAACGCTTCAAGAGGTATCGAGGTTTATCAGGGAAGATGGAAAATGGTATTACTGTGAACATGAATCTAGAATTATTTCTTCCAAGCCTACCTCTTCATCAGAGCCTTTTACCAGAGATCAACCCAAGGTGGGTCGAAACGATCCTTGTTCTTGCGGAAGTAATAAAAAATATAAAAAATGTTGTGACAAATAAAATATTTTTTGAGTTTGTCAAAAATTTCTCCCGCAAAATATTCCCGTCATGAAGAATACTCTCCAATGGTGTTTTAAAAACATCACACAAAAATATCCTGGAACGATACTGATGTTCGCGATTCTTTTAAGCGGACTCTCTATCTATTTTTCCTTCGGATTGTCTTATAGCTCCCGGATGGATAATCTTCTTCCGCAAGACCTTCCCCTGATCAAAGAATTTAATGAGGTGGTTACCAAGACAGGTGGTTCAGGTCCTTTGGTCGTTGTGCTTGAAGGATTGGATCAAAGAAGGGCGCCGGAAGCGATCAGTAGATTATCAATAATTCTGGCAAGGGTTGATGGGGCTCAATATGTTGATTCACAAATCCCTAAGGAATTTTTGAACAATCGGCAACTTCTCTTGCTCACCCAGAATGAACTGATTCAACTTGAATCGATGGTGGATGGAGCCATTGAATATGCTCGCGAACAACTGACAGGGTTTTCAGCTAGCAATGAATTGTTTAATCCTGAAAAGCTTCAGATGTTTGCTGATAATTATCAGTTCTTTGGTGAGATCAACCCTTATCACAAAGGTAAAAACCAGAGAAATTACTATATTTTTGTGAAACCCAAAGGAACCGTGACAGATACGGGCTTCACGGAGGATTTTGTTGCTCAGGTTCAGGACGCTATAGACAGTTCTGGCTTAGAGAGTCAAATTCCCGGACTCGAGATCAAACTTACCGGTTCGTTAATAGTCCGCCTGGAAGAAAATTCATTCATCATTAATGATTTGAGAAGGTCCGCTTTGCTCGCAGCTTTTCTGGTAACCGCAATGATATTGGTTTATACGCGGTCCTGGTTTTCCATTCCTCTTATTATTTTTCCTTTATTGTTGTCAATGACCTATACGTTTGCCTTGACCCGGCTGATTATTGGGCATCTTAATATCATTTCGGGGTTTCTTGTCGCGATATTAATGGGACTGGGCATTGATTATGGAATTCATTTATATATTCGATTTAAGCAGGAGTTGCTCAAGGGGCGGTCTATTCCCAGGGCGGCGGAGCTGGTGGTCACGCAGGTTGGACGCTCTGGGATGATCGCCATGTTGACGACTATCAGTGTTTTTTCGATTCTGAGTTTTTCAGATTTTCTTGGGTTCTCAGAGTTTGGAAAGATAGCCACCCTTGGAATCATTTGCGCTTTTTTTACATATATATTTGTGTTCCCCGCTCAGGCAGTTTTCTATGATCGTGTTCATTGGCTGGGCAAACCAAAACCTCGAATGTTTGTGTTTCGAATTAACAAACTTTATTCGAATACGCCTTATTTGCTGTCACTGGCATTTATATTTTTGTTTATATCCAGTATGTTTCTCCTGCCGCAAATCG
>Ga0208639_1000441_pt1 | contig 32095 bp, 23 predicted proteins | sample ETNtaG_33_FD_185772 | JGI IMG/M metagenome (GOLD analysis project Ga0208639, IMG submission 185772) | Marine microbial and viral communities from oxygen minimum zone, Eastern Pacific Ocean - ETNP201310SV76 (SPAdes) (version 2) | ecosystem: Environmental > Aquatic > Marine > Oceanic ...
CTTGCTAATATATGTATCTGGATTTATTGTTGAATCTTTAACTACTCTTTGTATCAAAAGACCTGGGGTTCCACCATCTTTGCTGCACTTTATTGTTTTAGTTCCATTATCAATGACATATTCATACTCACTCCCATTATAAGAGCTGGTGAAAATCAAATTATTTTCACTAAGTCCATTAGAGAAGGCAGATACTCCGTTAATATCTTTAATAAATTTTCGTTGTGCATAGTTCGCTTCCATATTTGCTAGAACAGCCATATTGGTAAACGCCACGTTCATTAAGGATCCTCTTACAATCACAGATATTCCTGGAACCAAAATGGAAACCAACACCATTGCGGCTATCATTTCAATCATAGTAAACCCACTAGAATTGAATCGTTTTTTTATTATTTCTCTAATTCCCATATGGCGCTGACGTTAACGTATACCCTTGCGATGCTTTTGAAGTTTTAATCGCATTTAGCTCGGTAGAATCTGTAGATCCCGGAAGTCCAACTTTCACGGTTATTTGTTTGTAGTCTGTTGGGGTCGCTGAATCATCAAATGTATATGGGATCCCACCCGTATTTAGTGAAACATATTTCACATAAATGCGTCCTCCAATTCCAGTAAAATTATCGTTTCCAGCATCGAGATCTGTATAATTTCCATCTACAAAACTAAGCGTGTGAAAATCATCCACATCATTATTTCCAGACCATGTGGTTTCTCCTTCTCGGCCTAGTGTAATAGACCAGCCAGCAGATTCATTGGTCCAAGATACTCCTCCAGAGCTGGCCCCATGAACACTACTGCTACTATAATCGTAAATAACCGAAGCCGATCTATTATTCATTTTATAATACAGTTTTAGATTTGTATCACTATAAGGATTCGAAATGCTTTTGGTATGGTACGTTAAAATTTCAGATGCAGTTCGAACATCATTCCAAAGTCGAACTTCATCAATCTTTCCATCAAAATAGTCTGGGGTTTGACCCGCAACCCTACCAATGGTTACGGCGGAAGCATTGATCCCGGTTTCTGTAGTAATGGCTACATGATACCAGGCATCTATAGATGCAATTGTTCGATTTCCAGATACACCATTTATATAATATGTGGGATTATCAATATTGTTTACTGTTACTTCCCCATTTACAATCTTAACATAATCGGTTCCATTTAAATCCAATACATGATCTGTACGAGAAGCAATATTATCTGCTTCTACCCAAAAAGATATTGTTTGGATTCCTGCGGCTACATTTCCAACGCCAACCTGTCCATTTACTCCATCAAAATCTAATGCGGAATCACCCGCTTCGTTCCCTCTGGCATCAAAGTTTTGCGCCATCACTCTTTCCATTATTGCATGGTTCAGGTTGCTTGCTCTTGTCATGGCAACAGCTCGAACGGCAACTCTGCTAATACCTCCGAATGCGCGCGTTAACTCAATAAAGCCAATAGCAAGTACGACGGTTGCTAACAGAATCTCTACGATTGCAAACCCGCTATAATATTTTGATTTAATTATGCGCATATATATATCCTGTTGGCGTAACAATTGTAATGGTGCGCTCATTTGTATTAATTGTTATTGTTTTTGTTGCAGTTGGCTCTCCTAATATATTGAACTCCAGATCCGTTCCTACATCCGATGCCGTAAAATCAACGAAGCTTGGCATTGTATACACATTGCTATCTTCACCAGGGATGATAAGTGGGTCTTTTGCCGCTTTATATTTTAGGGTGTATGAATTTGCATCTGCATCTATGCTAAGATAAAGATTTTCATTCGCCTCCATACAATAATCGCGTGCCCAGCGTAGATTATTCACCATCTGTAAAATTTGTTCATTCACCTTTAGCCACTCGTTATATTTCCCATATCCTGTAATAACAGAAGAGGCCAAAATGGATGCAATCACCATCGTGGCAAGCAACTCAATCAATGTGAATCCTTTTGAAAGTTTTTTAACCATAAAAAAAAACGCCGAAGAATTTCGGCGTTTTTACGATCACTTAATATTAAAAGTATTAATTTGGTGCATAATGCGTTTTTAGATCTGTTATGATATGCTCGTTGCCTGCTGTCGGCTCTCCATCTGCACCTATAGTCCCATTAAATACTAAATCAATATCCGTACCATTAGCATCACCATTTCTCCAAGCAGCCATTACGTAACCATCAAGCTCCCTTCCCCTATCATCTCCTTTAGGACTTGTTTTTGGTGAATAGTAAATCCAATAAATATCTTCTAAACTTGCAGAAGCGCCACCTACTGATGATGGATCTAATTGAGTTGTTCCATTTCCTCCCCCCCAAGTAATGGCAGTACCTGGTTTTCCGTGTGGATGATACATAAATAAAACAGCATGTGTCGCTGCATCAGTTCCTTCTGTGCTATTATCATACACATTATCCTTTTGGAATGAGGACCATTGGTCTGCGTCATAATCTCCAACCCATGTTTTTAAATAATAATCTTCCTCTTGCATTGCAGCTAAAGAAGGGCAACCCTCACATGCAGCACCTGGCTCTGGATATGTTTCTAAATAGTCTCCAGACATTGCGGCTTTCGTTGCTTGAGCTGTTACTTCATTTTTTATTAGTCCATACATATTACGAACATTTGATTCGTAAGCTCCTCGTGTCATTGTTGTAAGCCTTGGCACAATTACTGCAGCAAGAATCCCTAAAATTACCATTACAGCAATTAATTCAATCAATGTAAAACCTGATTGTGACGTTTTCTTATTCATATTAAACCCCTTGTTATTGGTTTATAATTCTATTATTTAATACAATTTTGGAAAATATATTGCCACCCTTTAGTATGGGTCAAGTAAATTATTATTTAAGTGAACTGAAGTCACTACATCATATTGGTCATATTTTCAATCATTGGAAGAAATACTGCTAATACAAATATTGCAACAAACCCTGTGATAACTAATGTCAAAACAGGTTCCATTGCCCCCATCACGCCTTCCATTTTATCTTCCATATCTGATGTAAAGTACTGCGCCACCCCATCTAGCATTTCACTTAGCGCACCTGTTTTCTCACCAATGCTTATCAAACTAGTAGCCATGGCAGGCATATAATCGCTTTGCAAGGCAACGCTAAGTTGTGTTCCTTGCAACACATCTTTTTTAGCCTTCGCTAGCGATTTTTCAAATACTTTATTATCAACCGTTTCTCCAGCAATCGATAAGGCATCTACCACCTGCACACCGCTGGAAACAAGAACATTGAGCATCTGAGAAAAACGAGCTGTTACGCTGGAGCGAACCATTGATCCAAACTTTGGAATATTAAGCTTCAACAAATCAAAGTTATAAGCACCATCTGGAGTTTTAACATAATATTTTATTAATGTTATCAAAACTGCCATACCAACAAAAAATATTAATCCATACTGGCTTGCAAAATCGCTGACACCTAACATAATTCTTGTGGGTAGTGGCAGCTCCCCCATCCCGCTAAATAGCGTCTTGGCCATTTTTGGTAGTACAAATGCAACCTGCACATATCCAGCAATAAACAATGCTCCAACAACAAACATTGGATAGCGCAATGCCTTTTTTACTTTTGCTCTTTGCTCCATATCGCGTTCCGTAAAATCACGTATTTGTGCAAGTATTTGAGGCAAGGTCCCGCTTGCTTCACCTGCTGCTACCATCTTAACATAAAAATTGCTAAACACTTTGCTTTGCTCACCTAAGGCTACAGATAATTGTGTCCCTTGGGTTACACGACTTTTTAAGGTTCCTACAACTTTTTTTAAATTTTCAGAAACCGCTGCTTCCTCTAATGCGTTTAACGCATCTAGCATGGGTATACCCGTGTTTAACAACATCTCTAACTGACGGGTAAACATACTCAAATCCTTAGGTATTAGCGCTTTCGCTTTAACCTCTCGCCCTAAAAGCTGGTTTATATCCATATCAAGACTAAGATTTAGGCCGGGTTTTTTGGCAGAGATTAGTCTTTCACCGTTTCTATCAATAATTTGATAAAGTTCTCCCATTGATTTAGCAGAAATACTGCGCTCCGTAAGCGTTCCACTGCTATTAACTAATTTGCACGCATAATTTGGCATTAGAGAACTCTGCTTATTTCCTCAACTGATGTATCGCCTCTTAGAACATACGTTAGCGCTGCTTGTTGAAGAGTTTTCATTTTATTATCTGCAGCTATTCTATTTACTTCTTCCGCGGAAGCTTCGTTCTTTACCGCTTCATTAATTGTTTCATTAGGAATAAGTAATTCGTAGATACCCGCACGCCCTTTATATCCATCTTTTCCGCAAGTTTTGCATCCATTGGAATTGGCATGATAAATAAACCCATCTATCTTATCCACTCCTAGTGATTTCAAATCTTTTTCTGTTGGTCTATATTTTACTTTGCATTTGTAACACAATTTACGAAGCAGCCTTTGTGCTAAAATAGCTCGTATGGTCGTTGTAAGTAAAAATGGATCGCAACCCATATCTACCAAACGTGTGTAGGAAGCAGCGGCACTATTTGTATGCAACGTGCTGAATACAAGGTGACCTGTAAGTGCCGCACGTATGGCTAGATCTGCTGTTTCACGATCGCGCATTTCCCCAACCATAATCACATCTGGGTCTTGCCTAAGCATGGACCGTAACGCTGCCGCAAATGTCATACCAGCGCGTTCATTGACATGCCCTTGAATAATGCCTTCCAGTTGGCGTTCTACTGGATCTTCTATAGTGATAATGTGTTCTTCCACCGTATTTACCCTTGTAAGGGTTGCATATAACGTAGTTGATTTACCGCTACCTGTTGGTCCTGTCACTAACACAATTCCATTCCCGCTAGTATATGCTTTTTTCCAAAGCTTAATCGTTTCTGTTTCAAAACCCATTTTATCAAGCCCTACAAGCCCCTTTGATTGATCCAAAATACGCATAACAACTTTTTCGCCATATTGTGTAGGATATGTGGAAACACGAACATCTACTGGTTTCCCTTGCTCTACTTCAGTTTTGAATCGCCCATCTTGTGGTTTCCTAGATTCAGCAATATCAATTCCTGCCATAACTTTAAAGCGAGATACAAGGCCTGGGGTTCGATTTGGCGGCATCGTTGAAAATTTTGATAATACACCATCCACACGAAAGCGTACTCGCAGCCTTCTTTCCCCTGGCTCAATATGAATATCACTCGCCCCACCGCGAACAGCCTCTAAAAGAATATTGTCTGCCACCTGAATATTTTCCTCATCTGAAACAGCTTCTTCAACAGCAGCCTCATCTCCATATCCTGTTTCATCACTATACCCAGATGTGGACACATAGCTTCGATCAATAGCCAGCTCAATATTCTTCTCCTTTGCTAACACCATCTGAATTCGCTTATTCGTCATTTTTCGAATCTCATCTACCGCAGTAATATTAAGAGGTTCCGCAGTTGCCACTGTTAGAGTGTCTTCAATGACAAATAATGGAATTACTTTTAACCTTCTGGCTCTATCCTTAGGAATAAACTCTAATGCTTCGCTATCAATATTGAAGTTTGACATGCGAATTACTGGCATATATAGTTGTATGCCAAGCACTTCCATTACTTGCCGGTCAGTTAAAAAACCAAGCTCAACACACGCCGCACCAAAATGGCATCTATTTTCATTTTTAAATGTTACTGCTTCTTCCACCTGTTCGGGCGTTAGCAGATTTTCGGTGATCATTATTTGACCTAGACTACGATTCATTTATTTGCCTCATTATAATTAATAGTATAGTTATGCAACCGCCGATTCCTCTCCAGCTTGTGGTGCTAATAGCGCAATAATTTCCTGTGTTAATTGATCTGCAACAATTGGTTTTCGTAGAAACAAATCACACAGCGCTCGTTCAGACTTCAACACATCTTCCTGACTATCATTCGATGAAACAAACACAACTGGGATGTGTTGATATCTGTCATCGCCCTTCAACAATCTGCAAACCTGATACCCGGACAGGTTTGGCAAGTCCGTATCTAATATCACAACACCTGGGGTTATATCTTTTGCCATGCGATATCCTTCTATTCCATCTCCAGTTGAAAATACTTCAATCCCAATACTTTTAAAGTAATTACTTACGGTTTGAATAAAGGTTGCGTCCTGATCAATAATTAATATGCGATTGCTATTCATGAATACAAATAAATTACGATTTTATAATTGTCGGAGTGATGAAAATTAAAAGCTCGTTTTGCGATTTTGATTTCCCGTCTGATTTGAAGAATCTACCGAAAAAAGGAAGGTCTCCAAGATAGGGGAGTTTATCAATTGTGGAGTCATCTTGATCAAATATAAGGCCTCCGATCATCAACGTTTCCCCGTTCCGAACCATTACATTGGTATCAGTAGCTCTGCTTGAAACGATAGGCCTTCTTTCTACACCCACATATCCTGTAATAGCTTGAACGGAAGCTTTAATGCTCATAGTAATTAGATCCCCTTCGTTAATGCGGGGTAAGACATTAAGGTTCACATTTACATTTTGATCCTGATATGTGTATGGTTGCGATCCAAACATGCTTCCTTCTGCCTGCGGAACTAATACTGGTATTGTAGTCCCAACCGTTATGTTTGCGGGAGAATTATTAAATGTCGTTACTTGGGGCTCTTGAAGAAGTCTCGTTTCTGCATCACTGGCCAACACCTGCAACAAGGCAGAAACAGTTGAAGGGGCAAGAGTTGCAAGGCTAACTTTGTTTCCAGAATTATTGATCAATTGTCCAAGCCCCAACGCCAAACTCGTATCTACACGTACCGCCCAATTAATGCCCAGCGTTTCATCTTTTTTAAGTGTGGTTTCAATAAACTTTACTGAAATATTAATCTGTGGATTTTGCTTATCTAAAGTGCGAATAATCTTTTCTATTATTTCAAAGTTACCTGGAATATCCGTGACCATAATTAAATCATTTACGTCAGATCCGGTCGATGATAATTCAACGGCACTTCCCTGAGGTGAAAATACGGCATCTAGTGCTGGCAACACTGCAGATGCATTGAGAAACGATAATGGAAATATATGTGTGTCTAGCTCTCCTCCCATCTCCAGTTTTTCTGATTTCTGTTTAACTATTACAATATCATCTTCCATAAACCAGCTATAGCCACTCACGCTTAGAATTGTGTTCATTGCTTTTTCTAATGAAACATCTTTTAGTTTTAACGTTACTTTTCCCGTTATTTCATCTCCCAAAACTAGATTCATTCCATGTTGAGTTGTAATTAATCGAAGAACATCTACAATATCTGCATTTTTAAAATTGATACTAACAAGTGCCGGCTTTATAGGTCGATATGGATCAATCGATGGTTTTTCAACCTGTACTCGGTCTGGCTTTGGCCACTTAATAATCATGATGTTTCGTGGTGCTTCCGGAAGATTTGTTTTGAGCTCGACCGTAAACGCTGGCCTCTCAGAAAAATTTAGACGCACATCTACCCTGTCTTTTACGCTTGATAAATCCCAGGCAACCGGCACCTTCACGCTATATTCAACCAGTGGTGCGAGGTTCAATCTCTTTTTATAATCCCCTCTGTCCCAATTAACATTTCCAAGACCAATCTGTAGAGTTGGCGGAGATAATCGTTCCGTAGTAACATACTCAATATCCGGCCCGTTAAACTCAAGAACCAAGTACTGGTTTCCCCCATATTCTTCTGTTTTGATCCCAAGCAACTTTACGGGCTCAGCAAAAACAGGGTTTGCAATTATTAAAAAAGTCAAAAAATACAGTATGTGGATTATATTTTTCATTCTATTAACTCCAGTGTAATTCTATCTCTATGTCTTTTTAAGCGAACTTCGCTTTCTGATATTTTTGCTATGGTAAACCCAAGCATTTTGCTTCCTTTTTGCATAATCTCATCATTAATGATTGCCATATACCCTTCTTCAGATTTGGAGATACCCGTTAGCTTAAATTGTGATTTAATAATTCTATTACGGTCAAAGAAAAAATCTTTCGTCCAAATATTTGGGGTAAAAGCGATGGAATCGGGCCGCGCACTTGTTAACAATGCTCTTATGCCGCTATCATCAATCCCTTTTGCTGCTTTTGACCTTGGCTGTACTGATGTTTTAGCCGGTCCTGAGTTAAATAATTTCAAAATTGGCTCTCCAAAGAAGACCAAAAGAACCACCCCCATTGCCGCTAACAAAAGTGCTTGTCTATTCACCCTTTTCTTCCTCCATTTGATATGTGTAATACACTATATCCGCAATAACTTGCTTTGCTGCATTTTTATCTAGAGAAAATTTATAGCTGTGTAAATTTACCAGTTTTATCTCTTTTTCTACGTCATCAAAAAAAGGTCCTATCTCAAGAAACCTGCCGGACAATCGCAAGTCAATTTGTAAACGTTCAATCGGGACTGTTTTCACTTTTGAAAATTTATTTAATTCTGGAAACGTATCATTGGACCTAAGGTTTAAACTAATAACATCGATATCATATTTGGTTGCCAATTCTTTCATTTTTACTGCTGCCAACTCGTATTCCCGCATGGTAAAAAAAACATTTTTCTCAAGATCTGAAATACTGTTGACTCGCTGTTGTTGTAGTTCAATAATATTGTTTCGCACTTGATCCTGTGTTTTTAACTCGCTATCAAAATTCTTGATGGTTTTTTTCGCTACACTTATGTCTGAATATATTCCATAATTATACCAACCAAATCCACCAACAATAATTAGGGTCATTACCAAAAAAACAATGAATCGTATTTTGGGGTTCAGCTTATTCATATTACAATAATTAGATTAAAGGTTGTTTTATTATCTGTGGACTCTGGTGATTCAAATAAAAACACTGCTTGCGTGTTTCCATTTCCTTCCAACAAAAGTTTTGTTCTATCAAGAATGCTTTTGGCCTGAAGCTCATTAACCTCCAAAAACCCATCCAGTCTCAAAGTAAACATTATGTTTTTTATATTTTCAGACATTTCTTCCATTTCATCAGATACAAGACCTTGATCATATAATTGGTTGAGAAGGTTTTCCGTATTCGTCTCTTTTATTAATGAAAGATTTGTGACTTCAATAGGGTCGGGAATTATTCGACTCAAGAATTTTAGAGCGCCCAACACATTATTTGTCATGACACGATCTGCATTTCTAAGCTGCTTAAAACCATTGATTACGCGCAGGTCGAACATGTAATCATTAAAAATCTCGCGCTGTATATTAAGCCTTGCCAGCTGTTCTTTTTTCTGTGGCAGCAACACTTTGAGCGGATCTAAGGATCGCGTATTTGAAAAAGTAAATAATGAAAAAAGCACCAACAGAACCAGCATTCCGCTTTGAAGAAATCGTGCTGGTGCTAGAAATTTATAGTTTTCGCGGTGTTCATCTGGAAGGATATTTAGCTTTGCTTGTGAATCTAGTAATAAGCCAATATTCGCCATATAGTTTGATCGCATTGGATCTTTTCCAATACCTTTTTCTTCCACAAAAAACTCTTGAACATTGCTTAGGTCTTTATTCATGATTTTAACTGCATGTTGATTGTCTTTAAGCTTGCCTCTTGAGCCCTCTAATTTTTCCTGCGCAACATTTAATTTCTTATCGAACTTTTCAATTTTCTTTGGTCCAGCTATAAGCGTTTTGTTCATTTCTTTTATCATTATTTCGGCTTGTTTAATTGCGGCTTCTTTTCCAACAAGCTCATCTTTTATTGATAACTGAATTTCTTCTAATCGTAGTTTTTCTTTTAAATATTCATCTTCTTTTTCAGCCATCATAAGCTGTATGGCAGAGTATATTTCTTGCATTGCTTCTACTTTATCTTCTTCGATTCTTAATTGTTCTGATATTTCTAACTCTCGCGTTTTAAGCTCTAATAATGATTTCTCACTCTGTTCTATTACTTTTTTAATTAACTCTTTTTCTCTTCTTACAGAATTTTCTATATCATCAATCTTCATTTTCAATTTTTCTATGTCAATTTCTTTGCTATCATATTGTTTCTGTAGATCTTTTAGTTCTTTTTCTGCTTGAGCAATATCGTAACGCTGAAGCTTAATATAGTCTTTTAAAGAAGTGACTTTTTCTTTTAGCCCGCCAATGTTTTCATTTATTGAGTTTAGTTTTTCCTTATACTTTTCTTGATCGTTTTCGAACTCTATGGCCATTTCTTCTATGCGTCTTTTGTTATCGTAAATCATTTGTTCAAATAAGTTTATTTTTTTCTGCTTATCCCGTTCAGCTGTACGTGTTTGTTCTAGGTTTTCAGTTAACAAGCTGTGTTCTGCCATTACAGGGTTGAGTCGTTTGTTTACTTCTTCAACTCTTGCTTTTGCCACCTCAAGTTTTCTCTCAAAATCTTGGTTGTGTTCTTTTAAAATTTCTTTTTCTTCCGTCAGCGAATTTCTTGTCATTTTAAATAATTCATCATTATCATACAGAGATTTCTTTTCAAGCCTTCTTTGTGTTTCTAGTAATTCCATTTCTCGCGACATTTGATCTGTCTCTTTTTCCATTATTATCATTTTTGCTCGCAGATTTTTTAATCGTATTTGTCCGGTGTTTAGCTTCTTTTCTAGCTGCTGCATTTCCTTGTGGTGTGCTTTTTCGCAGGTACTTATATCATTCTCCATTGTGTGTAATGATTCCAGCGTTAAATCTAATTGTACCTGCTCATCTTTAATTTTCACTTCAAATGCATCAAGGGTCTTTTCAATCGCTTGTTTTTCCACAGTTATTTTCAATAATTGTTTATTTTTTTCTCGTAATCTGGCATTAATAGATTTTAAAGTATCTAGATGCTGATTCTTATCATGATCAAATTGTTCTACAGATTTTTCTAGGGAACTAATTTGTTTATTAAATGCTTTTTCTTGTTCAAGCATTCTGGCAAGTCGTTTTAAGTTATCTTGGTCTGTACCAAGCAATTGGCTCATTTTATCTTTTTCGTTTACTAACTCCCCATGTGAAATCTGTACGTTTTTCTGCATTTTGTTAAAAGGAGCATAATTATAACTCCTTGTAAGTTCTCTCTTGTCTAATTGACCTTCTACAAGAGATAATTCATGGTTTATTCCAATAATATCTTTTGGTTTTAAAACAATACTATTATCAATTTTTTTGTTTCTTGCTCCGATAACTGTAAACAGCTTCTGAACCCCCTTGTTTAGATTTTTATAATGTCTTCTTTTATTCGTATGGTTTTTCTTTATTCTTCGCATAGACATTAATGTTTCGTCTAATACTGCTTGCTCTGTATGTAGCTGGTCTTCTAATGAAATGCGGTGATCTTCCCCGCTTTGATGCTCCTCCGTGTATATTGCCATTTTCGTTACAAAGTCCGTCATCTCTTGTTCTAAATCAGAAATGTTTTGTTCTTGTTTTTCTTTTTGAATCGTTAATTCTGTTATTTTATCATTAAGCAATGAATGTTTTGAAGAAAATTGCGTGTCTTTTTCATTCAAGATGTTTCTTTCAATTTTATTCTTTTCACGAATTTTATTTAATCGTTCTTTCAGCTTAGATATCTCTGCTTTTCCTCCAGGAATATTTTTTTCTGTATCTGATATACGTGCTTCTAGTACTGTTACTTCTTTATCTGCAGATTCTAATTGTTCTTGAAGGGCGGAAAGTTTCTTGTCTTGTTTATCTAGATTCATTTCAAATGATTTAAGGCGGTCATTAAAAGCACGCTTTTCTTCACTTGATTTAATTTCCAACTTTTGAATTTCACGGTTATTATGTCGAACTTTCTCGCGATTCATCTTTGCAGTATCTGTGGTGGCTTTTACGCGAGCCTCTAAATTTGATATCTCTTTTAAGGTTGCCTCAATTTGCTTTTCGCCTTGACTTAGTTGCCCATCAATATGCTTTGATCTATCTGTTAGCTTTGCAAGATCTTCCTTTAAGATTTTTGATATGTCTCTATTCTTTTCTTTGTGAATGGTTTTTATCGTTTTTTCTTTTTCTGATAATTGCTCCAATGTTTGTTCTAAAGCGATGTCTTGCTTTTTAATATTATCTAAGCTTTGCTCTTTTGCTCTTTCTTTCCTTGTAGAAATTTCTGTAAGTCTTGATTGTATAGTTTCTTGTGAACGGATGAAGCTTAAATCAGACTCATTGAATTCTCTTTCTGCCTGCCTATAGTGTCGATCTAATTGATTTATATGATTTTCTAAATCGGTCTTTTTATTTGTTGCCCGCCTATGCTCTTTTTTCAACTGTCTATGCTTTCTTGTTAATGCTTTTTCTTCATTTTCTATATTTCGTATCTCTACACCTGCATCCACCATCGCTTTATTCTGTTTTTTTACTGTTTCCCCAGATAGCTGAATAGAGTCTTTGCTAATTAAGATGCTTGTTCGTGTTGCTTGAAGCTTTGTTTCTAATTTTTTTATTTCCTCTTTTAGCGCATTTGCCTCATGTGTTGGAACATCATAAAACCCTGCCAATTTTAGCTTTTGTTCTCTTAGTTCTTCTTCTAGTTGAGGTATTTCATCGGAATTAAACACGATATCTTTTTTATTGCTGGAGATTGAGCTGTCCAACTTAGATAATTGTTCTTGCATCGATTGTTTGCTATCACGCAACGAAACAAGCTCTTTGTGTTTTAATGACATTTTGCTTTCCAGCGAAACGATTTGTTTATCCAAAGAAACGATTTCTTTCTCAAAATTTGCTAGTTTGGGCTTTGAAGATTTTTTTACTTTATTCAATTCGTTATTTGCTTGATTTCTTTTTTTATTTAATACTGTTAGCTTGTCTTTTCTGTCTCCAAGTCGTTTGTTTAATTCCATTTCTTGTATTGTAAGCTTTTCCAGTTTTCCCTTCAGCTCTATTCGATAATCATTATTATTTCTATCCGATTCTTCTTTATGCTTGAAAATTTCTTTTTGGTTATTAGCGAGCTCTGTAGATAATAACTCTTTTGTTTCCTCTTTATTCTTATTAGCAGTTTCTGCGTAAGAAATTTTTTGTTTTGATATCAAACCTAGTTCATCTTTTAATGATCTTTTTTCTTTCGTCCATTCATTAATTTCTGGTTTAAGCTCGCTAATTCTTGTTCTTTCTAGTACAATCTGCAGCTCTAACTCCCGATTGTCTGTATCTATTCTTTCCGATGATTTATTTAACTGATCTATCTGTGATACAAGCAATGAGCTTAAGCGTTCGTAACCATTTTCATGTTCTCTAGATTCTTTTTCTATATTGTTAATGCGCGCTTTTTGGTTTTCTATAGACTTGCGGATATTTAGGAGTTCATTAAGGGCCTGCTTATGTTCTTTTTGAAGATTTAGCAGGTTTTCATATTGATTTTTTAATTCTTCCAATTGTTTTTCTAAACCTGATATTTTCTCATCTCTGTCTTTTATTGCCTTTTCCTTGATTTCTTTTAAGCCCGCATAATGTTCTTGTGATCTTCCTAGGTCCGTTTCAGATTTTATTAATCTTTTTTGTGTAAGTGAAAGAATGTCTTTTTCAGTTTTATAGCGTATTTCTCTATCTTTTATATCTTTGCTTAATGTTTCTATTTTCGCAGATAAATCTGAAAGCTTCTTATGTAGTGTATTAATTTTATCCTTAATGCTTATAATTGTTGTTTCTTTAGATTTTTGATCTTTTTCTAGCGATACCAGTTCACCGTCTAAAGCAATTAGCTCACCAACATATTCTTTTATGAGAACTAATTTTGGTGTCATTTCATTTACGCGGTCAATAGACTCATTTATATTACTATACATGATGCGCTCATCTTTCTCTAATGAACTTAAATCATTAAAGCGATCGGCTAGACTTTCGGTTTCTGATACGTTTGTAGGTAGCTTTCTCCGAAAATCTGGTAACCTTGAATTCGCGGATGCTATTACCTTATTTGCTGTTTCTAATTCAAAAAAGTATATTTTTTGTATCTTTTCAATTTCTTGCTTTCGTTCATTAATCGATAATGAGAGAGCATCAATTGTTACTGTGGATGTTGTTTGATCTGCTTCTAATATTTCAATCTCATTATCTAACGAATCCTGTTCTTTATTTAAAGAGGTTAGTTTTTTATTATTGTGTTTAATATTTTTTTCATCCGATTTGATAATAGCTTCTTGTTTGTTTTTAGAAGTAACTATTTTATCTCTCGATGCAGATAGTTTGCCTAGTTCATTTTTAAAAGACTGTTTTTGATATTTAACTGATAATTCTGATGCGGCGTTTTCAGCTTCATGCTCTTCCTGCTTGCCTTGCGCTTGCTCATATCCCTCAATTAGTTTATTTATCTTATTATCAAGTTTGTCAATCTTTTTTCGTATAAAGCGTAATGTTGCATCATGCTCTAAACGCTTTTTTTCATAATCACTTACCGTGGTTCGCATATCCAATTCATTTTTATCAATGGCGGATAAATTTTCCTGTAAATCTGATGAACAGCTCTCAAATTCAAATTCTGCATCATTTAATTCATTATTGACTGCTTCAATTCTCTCATTAATCACACCTAGTCTTTTGCTAAGATCCTGAATTGTGCCAGCATCTACCTTCATGTCAATTATAGTTTTTTTCTTTTGCTTTCTTAATTCAAATTCTTTCTGGTCGATTTCACGCTGTTGTTTTTTAAATACAACTTGACGCTTCCTTGGCTTCATTTCGTATTCATCTCGCTGACTAAATTGAAAATTTAAATCTCCAGTTGTCTCATCCTGTTCTTCAATATGGAGGTCAATATCTTTTTCTATATCTTTAATTCTTGATGTACAAAGACTAATACTATCTTTTAATTTTCGTAGTTCTTGCTGTTCTAGCTTTTTTTCTCTTCCTACATCTTTAAGCTTCATTCTCAATTTTTTTTCTATAACAGCGGATTTCTTTTTCTTGGCATTTATTGGTGCATTTAATTTGTCTATCTTTTTTTCAATCAGATCTACCTCAGTATATATAGGCATAGCCTTACTTTGTTGTTTTTTAAGATCTTTATCTGCCTTTTCTAAATCTGATCTAGTCTTCTTTTCATCGTTATTATATTCTGTAGTTAAATGATTAATGTCATGTATGTTTGTTTCAAGGGCGTTGTTTGCAACTGCGATATCCTTTAAATACGTATGCTTATTTCGCATCTGCTTATCTATCTCAATCGCCATCGCCTCGGGGTCCTTAAAGGCTCTTATCATCTTATCTAACTGAATTACATCATCGCGAGACTTATTAATTGCTGAATTAATTCTTTCGCGATCCTGCAACATAGCATCTCTATTTTTTAATAATTTTTTCTGCTGCTTTGTTACGTTCATGGCCTTAAATAGATCCGCATATAATCCATCAATATCTTCTACTGCTTTCCCTACTGTTCTTTGAGCTATTGCGCTTATATTCTTTATATGACTGCCCGGGCCACCTAGATACACATTGTCTATTTCTAAGACCTTCTTAGATATTGTGCTTCGTACGTCTGAGAAATATTTCATTGAATTATCAAGTTCTTTCGAAAATTTTGCTATGGGAGTCCCTAGAAGCTGTTGAGCGTCTGTCCATGGTATGCTATTACCTGTATCTATTATGCTTTCATCAATTTCTATTCCATAATTAAGGAGAAATTCTTCTGCCTGTTCTCTTTCAACATCAATGACCTTTCGCCCTACTTTAAACATTTTACAAAGTGGTAAATAAAAATCTCTTACCCCTACCCAAAAATATCTTGATTCCACTAATTGCTGATTTTGAATTAATGCTAAATTGGTTCTTCGCTCATCTATATATATCATTAATGCATTACCTGAACCTGTGGTCCCTGCGCCATATGTATATATATTGTGTAATATTTTGGGGAACGCTGTAGAATATCTAGGCTGAATACCCTCTGCCGTTAGGTTTGTATAGTCATTTTGTATTGTTCCCCCGAGCGCAGAGTAACAAACTACAGCGCTGTTTTCATATTTATCATTTAAAGACCAATCAATAATGGATTCTTCTAATTTTAAATTGTATGATTTTGTAAGGTTGTAATAGAGGTAGTCTTTGAAATCTTTTTTACCACCCTCAGGAGTAGCAACAAATGTCATTTCATAATTATATCTAGTAGAGTATAGTGCTAAATAATGTGTGCTGGTTTTTTTTGGATCTACATAATTTGCATAAACGTGCTTTATTAGATCGGGAAGATTTTTAATAGCGTGGCCATTATATTGGTAGGGGAGATCATATATTTTTGTTTGTTGAATTTCAAATGTATCTAGTTTTCTTGAAGCTTGAAGAAAGGTTACGTTGTCTCCGGTATGTATAAATGTCATTGCTTCATTCAACCCATTTAGATTCATTTTTAAAGATTCTAATATTCTAGCAGACTGCTTTTTTGGTTTGTATCTCTTAATAGGGGCAGTTGTTTCCAGTGCGCTTTTTTTCTTCTTTTCAGCTTCTACTCTTCTATCAATTGCTTTGCGTCTATCCGCTAATACTCTTTTATCTATACCGGTGCGTCTTTCATCTCCAGATCTTTTTTCTCCACCATCAAAATTCTTTTTCTGTCTTATTCGCCGTTCTTTGCCCACTCTTCTTTCCAACGTTGCGCGTCTATCGCCTCCTCTACGACGATCAGCAATAATACGAACAGGACCATCTCCTTTTGGGGCTGTGGATGAAGATTCATCAGATTGGTCTTGTGATGTAGGTGAATCTGTTTGGTTAATCTGTGCTGGGGGTTTTCCTTTAGCTTTAAGCAAGGAAGCCAACAAGGGATTATCATCAGACTTATCAGGTGAAGTTTCTTCGGAAGTGTCTGAAGTTGGTTCAGGCTCCGCTTCTTCATCCGTATCCACTTTCTTAGATCCAGTGGATGTACTTTGTTTTGTTAAAGGTGAAGGCTGATCACCTAGTAACGTTTCATCTATTTCGAACTTCTTGGCGGAATTAATAAATTTATTTTGTGTTATACCTTTAACTTTTTCAGACTCTGCAATAATTAAAATACCAGCGGATTGTAATTTTTTTATATGATAATAAATTTTATCTTTAGGAAAATTAATTTCATCAGATATTTCAGAAGCAGTTAGTGGGTCTTCATACAATACATCGATGATCTGCTTACGTATAGGATCAGAAATAACCTTTAACAGCTTAATGTTATCTATTCGTAGGGTGTCTTGTTGTTTTGAAGCCATAATAGTTATCGTGTAAACGCGATCATGTCGTTTACCTGTTCAAACTGAAAGCCTCTTATGTGGTGCTTATAGCTCATTTATGTATGTGGTCTCCGCAAAAATCACTTATTAATAAGTAATTTTAGCAAATTTATGTGAAAATAGTATTAATTGCAAAGAACTGTTTTAAATAATTTCATCATTGTAATTAATAGTAAAATGATAGGCATAATGTTAAATAAAAAACATGAGGTCTGTAATATATCATAATAAAGTATCAAAATATAAATATTACAATCATTAATAATTGCATGTCCTTAGTCAGTGATTGTGTAGTTGTGTAAAATTTGTTCTGTAAAATATAAGGGCATAGAATATTACAGATTGAATCTGATGAAGAGTAAAGTTTGATATCTGTAATATATATAATGGTATTGTAATTATCTGTTGTGGTATGAAAAATAATACAAAATTTAATAAATAAGAGCTTAAAACAGGTTTTCTACGTTTTCAGGCGGTCTGCCTATTACACCAGCGTTATTTTTAATGATTATAGGTCTTTCAAGTATTTTTGGGTTTTTTGCTATTAATTTCAATATTTGATGATTCTTTAGCTTTTTAAGGTCCAATTTTAATTCTTTATAATTCCTATCATTAACCCTAACTATACTCGCTGGATTTACACCCAATATATTACATATATTACCTAATGTTTGAATGCTTAGTGGTTCTTTTAGATATTCAACAATCGTAAATTCAACATTGTTGCCACGCAACAACTGGACTACTGCCCTACTTTTACTTCATCGATTGTTATGGTACACTGTCATACACATACTATACACTCCATTTTATATTATTTCACAATATTGACTAAATGTCTTTTTCTTTAATATGGGTACCCGGGCATTATCAGCGGGCAGCCCGACTGGAATCAATAAATATGCACGTTCATTTTTTGGTCTATTACAAATTTCCTCTAAAAATCCCATTGGTGAAGGGGTGTGTGTAAGGGCGACTAACCCTGCTTTATGAATAGCTGCTAATAAAAAGCCACATGCAATACCCACTGATTCGTTTACATAATAATTTTTATATTTTTGACCATTATTTAGGTCATATATCTGTTTAAACACAACTATTAAATACGGTGCGTTTTCTAAAAATTCCTTATTCCAATCTGTTCCAAACTTATTTAGATCATCTAACCAACTTTGTGGAGCCCTTTGTGTATAAAATGATTTTTCTTCCTTTTCTGCAGCTTTTCGTATTTTACTTTTTACCTTTTTATCTTTTATTATTGAAAAAAACCATGGCTCTTTATTGGCTCCAGATGGTGCGCTTGCTGCTACTTGTATAATATTTTCTATAATACTCTCTGATATTACATTTTCTGAATATTCTCGCACAGATCTACGATCTATCATCTCCTGTTTAAAAGCTTCTGAGTGAGCTACCCGGGCAGTATCATTTTCTTTCTTTTTTCTATATTTCTTAAAACTCATGGGTTTTTTACACATTTTTAATTTACAACAGATTCTTCAACATATCATAACCCTCTGTAATAATTTACAGACCCTTTTACCGACGGAGATATTTTTTATTTTTATTTTAATTATGTTGATTGTATCATTGATACTCTTAATTATTCACACTAAAATAGCATAATCTATTTTTATAGAATAATCTTGATAACATACTTTTACCAAACCAGCACTGGGATTCATGCCTCTTGACGTAGGCACCATTACTATTATCGTAGGAGCCCAATGGGGAGACGAGGGTAAAGGTAAAATAACAGACTTCTTTGCTGGTTCATCTGATTATGTAGTAAGATACCATGGTGGCAATAATGCTGGTCACACTGTTATCGTTGATGGAAACACCTTTAAGCTTCATCTTATACCTTCAGGTGTTTTATATCCTACGCCCATAAGCGTTATTGGCAATGGGGTGGTTATTGACCCCGCAGCATTAATTGATGAAATATCCTATTTAACTGATAAAGGTGTTGTGCCTAATTTAATGATTAGTGATCGTGCGCATGTAATTATGCCTTATCATAAATTATTAGATTCTGCATTATCTGACTATCAAGACACTCTAGCTGCTGGAAGCACTAGGCGCGGTATTGCGCCAGTTTATGGGGACAAAATGTTCCGCAATGGTATCAGAATGATAGATATTTTAGAACCAAAAATATTAATGGAAAAACTTCAAAAGTCATATGCTTTTGCTAATAATCTTTTATCCTCGATTACTGGACAATTAATTGATTTAGATATGGATATTATTTATGATGATTATTTAGATATGGGCAAACGCTTATCTTCATATGTATCAGATGTTTCATTGGAGCTTTATGAGGCCTATAATAATAATAAAACTATATTGTTTGAAGGGGCGCAGGGTATTTCCCTTGATGTTGATCATGGTGTTTATCCATATACCACTTCTAGCAATACAATTGCGGGAAGCATTTCTACTGGCACTGGTGTAAGCTATAGAGATATTCATAGAATAATTGGAGTAACAAAAGCGTATCTTAGTAGAGTCGGTGAAGGACCGCTCCCATCAGAAGTTCGCGGTGATGAAGCAGCAGAGCTTAGGGAAAAGGGTGGAGAGTATGGTACTACAACAGGTCGCCCTAGGCGCGTAGGTTGGTTAGATCTTGTACAGGTCAGGCAGGCTGTTCGTGTAAATGGTTTAACGGAAATCGCTTTAACTAAATTAGATATTCTATGTAATACCAAAGAAATTTCAGTTTGTACGGCATATGAAATAAATGGGACAAAAGAATCTGAAATGCCCGCAAGTTTACAAAAATTTCGCGCTGCTAAACCTATATATAAAAAGCTTTCTGGGTGGGGTGATTTAACTGATAATATGATTAATGAGGGCTACAAGGCGCTTCCACAGACACTTAGAGATTATGTTACTTTTATTGAAAGTGAAGTTAATTGTAGGGTTTCAATAATATCTGTAGGGCCCGAGAGACATCAAACAATTATTAGATAAACTTAGTGTCTTTTACAAAAGAAATAATTGATTTTAACGGGAAAACAGATTCTCAAATCGTAGATATTTTACAGCAACATAATATCCCTTTATTGCCTAGTGAAATTAAAATGATTCAAAACGACTTCTTAGGCAGACCGCCTTCTCTTGCTGAGTGTATATTGTTTTCAATAGAGGGCTCTGAACACTGTTCCTATAAAAGCAGCAGAAACCATCTTAAACAATTTATTACTGAGGGACCTGATGTTGTTCTGGGCGCCAAAGAAGATGCTGGCGTTGTCTCCATCGCCCAAGATAATAATGGCAAGCGCTGGTGTATTGTTATGAGCCATGAATCTCATAATCATCCATCGCAAATTGTACCATATGAAGGCGCAGCTACTGGAGTGGGGGGGAATGTTAGAGATGTTTGTTGTATGGGTGCAAAAGTTATTGCCTGTACTGATAGTTTTCGTTTTGGTAATATCCAATCGAACAAAACAAAATGGATTCATGATGGTGTTGTTGCTGGAATAGGTGGTTACGCTAATCCTTTAGGGATTCCAAATATTGGAGGAGACATATATTATAATGAAAGCTATAATGATAATTGTCTGGTTACACTCGTTACACTTGGCGTGGTGCGTGAGGATGAAATATTTCACTCATATGCCCCTGAAAATGCCGATGGTTATGATCTGATTCTTGTGGGAAAAGCAACTGATAACAGCGGATTTGGCGGTGCAAGTTTCGCATCACTTGAGCTGGAAGAAGGGAAGGAAGATCAAAACAAGGGGGCGGTGCAAGAGCCAAATGCTTTTTTAGAAAGACATATTCTAAAATCCACATATGCACTATTTAAAATAATTAAAGAAAAAAACTTATTAAACAAGGTTGGTTTCAAAGATTTAGGCGCCGGAGGGGTTGCTTGTGCAAGCGTTGAGCTTGCTGACACATCTGGTTATGGAGCAGAAATTTGGCTAGATAATGTGCATGTTGGCATGGAGGGTTTACACCCATCTGTAGTTCTGTGCTCTGAAACCCAAGAAAGGTTTATGTGGGTTTGTCACCCCGATATTACTGATATAATATTAGATCACTACAACAACACATTTGACTTACCCAGTGTTTCTAATCTTGCCCGAGCTTCTGTGGTTGGAAAAGTACATAATAACAAACAATATATAGTACATGCTGGCAATGATGAAATTGTGAACGCACCCGCAGAAATGATAACAAAAGGCTTTAACTATGATCGTCAAATTAAAATACCTGAGTTAAGACACAGTGAACCTGATCTCCAAGAACCAAAAGATTATAATCAGATTTTAGATAAACTTCTATCTCACGAAAACATATGCTCTAGATCAAGCGTCTATGAAACCTATGATAAACAGGTGCAGGGCAGAACTATTATAGAGGCAGGTGAGTCTGATGCAGGTGTGCTTGCCCCATTTAATAGCAGCCAGTACCCAGAAGAAATTAGAAAAATTGGCCTTGCACACTCTACGGATCATAATCCCCTATATGGAAAAATCAGTCCTTATTGGTGCGGTGTAAATTCCGTTGTCGAATCAATGAGAAATGTTGCTACCGCAGGCGCTACACCACACGCTATGACGGATTGTCTTTGTTTTGGGAATCCAGAAAAACCTGAGCAAATGTGGCAGTTTGCAGAATCTACAAAAGGCGTTGCAGATGCATGCAAAGGAATCCACCTGAAACACGATCCAGATCATTCTGTGCCAATTATTGCTGGAAATGTAAGCTTTTACAATGAATCGGCGGTTGGAGCAATTCCTCCAAGCCCGATTGTAAGTTGTTTGGGAAGGTTGTCAGATGTAGATAAAGCAATTACAATGGGGTTTAAGAAAAAGGGGTCAGTAATTATACTTATAGGCGAAAGAAAAAATGAGCTTGGGGGTAGCCTGTATTATTCTTTATTCAATTTCTTAGGTAAAAATTTACCAAAACCAAATTTTAAGGGTGTAGAATCTGAAATTTGGGCATTAACTGATTTAATAGATTATCAATTAATTCTTTCTGCTCACGATATTAGTGATGGGGGCGTTGCTGTTGCGCTTTCAGAAATGTCATTTCAAAATGAAATAGGGTTTGAAGTTAATGTTGAAAGCTCTCTTCGCGCTGATGTCTGGCTTTTTAGCGAAACAGGTGGATTTGTTATAGAAGTTGAAAAGGAGAATTTACAGGCGATTACAGCTACTTTATCATCATATGAAATACATTATGAAGAAATTGGAAAAACTACCGATCATCAAGCAATGGTTTTTGGAAAAGAAATTCATATGCCTATTTCAAAAGCAAAAGATGGCTGGGAAAAATCTCTAAGAAATCAAATTAAATGACATTAAAAAATTCAATCACAAAAAAAATTATATTTAAAATCATTAAAGAGCGATTTATAAATGAGGTTCCGCACCTACAACTGCTTGGGGTTAAAGTTGCAAAATTTGACTATCCAGATGTTGAACTAGAATTAAAATGGAAAAACGAACTTGTTGGAAATGTTATTCAACAATCGTTGCATGGTGGAGTGACGGCTGCGGTCCTTGATTCTATTGGTAGCTTGGTGGCTGTAGCCCATTTCATATCTAATGAAAAAAATCTAACCGCAGAATATCTCAAAAACAGAATTAGCCATATGGGGACAATTGACTTACGAACTGATTATTTATTACCAGGACGTGGTAGCAGATTTACCGCAACAGGAAAAGTCGCGCGAGCAGGAAAAAGGGTTACGGTTTGTAGAATGAAAATGTTTAACGATGATAAAGAATGTATCGCTATAGGAACCGGATCTTATTTATGGAGCGATAAAAAATCATCGTGAAAAAGAACAAAGTTGATTACAAGCTAGCTGGAGTTGATATTAGCGCTGGTAACGAAGCTGTAGATCTAATTAAGGATAGTGTTAAGTCAACTTTTTCAAATAATGTTCTAATAGGCTTGGGTGGGTTTGGGGCCCTATATGATTTAAAATCTATTATAAAAGAATATGATAATCCTGTCTTGGTACAAAGCATTGATGGCGTTGGAACAAAAACAATAATTGCAAGGAAGTTGAAAAAATATGACACTATTGGCATAGATCTATTAAGTGCAGCTGCCAACGATATCCTTGTTATGGGTGCAAGACCAATCACCTTTCTTGATTATATCGCCAATGACAAGCTAAGCCCTTCCATTATAAAGGAGATTATTGCTGGTATGGTTAAAGCGTGTAGGGATACTAATGTTTCGTTGGTTGGTGGAGAAACCGCTGAAATGCCTGATACCTATTTACCAGGTGAACATGATTTAGTTGGGGTTATCACAGGTGTTGTAGAAAAAAATAAAATTATTAGTGGAGAGTCAATTTTGCCGGGTGATATTATTTTAGGGGTACCATCTAGCGGGATACACACAAACGGATATTCATTAGCAAGAAAGATATTTTTTGATATTGGAAATTATGATATAAATGATACCCCAAGTGGCTTATCAAGCTCCGTTGGTCTAACGCTTTTGGAGCCACATATAAATTATACAAATGATATTTTTACATTATTAGATAACAATATTGCTATTAATGGTATGGCCCATATTACCGGCGGGGGTCTTATAGAAAACATTCCTCGTATTTTACCGAAAAACTGTACGGCAACTATTTCTAAAGGAAGTTGGGATGTTCTTCCTGTTTTCAATTGTATACAATCTATCGGTAATATAGATGAGCATGAAATGTTCCGTACGTTTAATATGGGTATAGGCATGATAGTTATAGCTTCTAAAAATCAAGTTGGGCCCATCAAAAATTTAATTAATGTAATAGAAATAGGAAAAGTTGAAGAGGGGATGGGGGGCGTTAAACTAATATAGTGGGTCTTGATATAGCTATAGTACAGTTCCCAGGGTCAAATACAGAACGTGAAACGTTTATGGCTTGTGATCGCGTAGGGTTAAACCCTGTTGAATTTTTATGGAATGAAAACCATGATGCGCTCAGCCGTTTTTCTGGTTTTATTATTGTGGGTGGTTTTTCATATGAAGACAGGTCCAGGTCAGGCGCAATTGCCTCACTAGACCCTATTATTAATATTATAAAAAAAGAATCAGAAAAGGGGAAGCCCATACTTGGAATATGCAATGGTGCACAAATTTTAGTTGAATCGGGGTTGGTTCCTGGTGTAAAAAACTATTCACTTTCTTCCTCATTGTCCAATAACAAACGAATCGTTGATGGCGAAGTTCTTGGTACAGGATATTATAATGAATGGGCGCACTTATCGTGTTCTATTGATCCAGTCAACAGCGCATATACACAATCATTTCATACGGGGGAAACAATTCATATCCCGCTTGCACATGCGGAAGGCCGGTTTGTTATCCCTGAAGATTTATTAACTATATTAATAAACAATAATCAAGTGCCCTTTCGATATTGCGACCCTAGTGGAAATATTATTAATGATTTTCCTACAAACCCAAACGGATCTATATATAATATTGCTGCGCTTACAAACAAATCTGGCAATGTTATGGCTATCATGCCCCATCCAGAACGAACTATAAACGGGGATAAAATATTTATTTCAATGCGAGATTATATTGAATCAAAAAACAAGAAAAATGTTTCTTTTCTAGATTATAAATTCAATACGATAAACATTCAACATTATACTTCGAAAGCCAAGGGGGTGGAGTGGGTTGTTAACATGATAATTACAGATAATGAATCAAACTCCGTACAGAATGCTCTTAATCAAGTTGGAATATCTGTACAAATACAACGCATGACTCATTGGGAAATCGTTGGAGGAAACAATTTAAATCTTGCAGAAATTGAAAAAAGCGGGGAGTTGTTTAATAGCAATAAAGAATATATATCAGATTATAATCCTAATGAAAATAGCGCCACATTTTTAGTTAGGCAAAATGAAGACGTGTTGGGCATTCAAAAAAAGCAGTCTCTTATGGATCGGTTTAATATAGCTGGATTAAATGAAATTCATCATGGTGTGCTCTGGAACATAAAAGTAAAAAGTGGTAACTTTGACCGGGTTGTTAAAAAAGTTTTAGATAGTCAAATATTATTTAATCCGTTTTCACAAAGATGCTATACATATGAATGATCATTATAAAAAAAGAATTTCATCAGAGCTTAAGAACTGCTTAACAGAAACAAGCTTCTTAAAAGGAAACAAAAAAACTGGTAAGGTTAGAGACCAGTATGGCGCTGGAAATAAAATTGTTCTAATAACAACTGATCGACAAAGTGCATTTGATCGTGTACTCGCTGCCATACCGTTTAAAGGACAGGTTTTAAACCAAACAAGTGCGTGGTGGTTTAAAAAGACTGAGCATATTATTGAAAATCACTTAGTTGAAATGCCCGATCCAAATGTTATCATAGCAAAAAAATGTAAAGTTATTCCGATAGAGTTTGTTGTGCGAGGATATATAACTGGTAGTACAAGCACATCTCTTTGGACAGTATACAATAATGGGGACAGGGAATATTGCGGTAACGCTCTACCAGAAGGCTTGATAAAAAATCAAAAATTAAATAATAGCATGCTAACACCAACAACAAAAGAAGAACATCATGACAGGCCAATATCCCCTGAGAATATTATAAAAGAAGGCTGGATGACAAAAGAAGACTGGGCTTATTGTAGTAAAGTAGCTCTGGATTTATTTTCTTTTGGTCAAAAAATAGCTTCAGAACACGGAATGATTCTTGTTGATACAAAATATGAAATGGGCGTTGATGAATCGGGAAATATTTTACTTATAGATGAAATACACACGCCCGATTCTAGTCGTTACTGGATTAAAAATACTTATGAACAAAGAATAGCTGATGGCTTGGAGCCAGAAAATATAGATAAAGAATTTTTGCGCCTGTGGTTTGTTGATAATTGTGATCCTTATAATGATGACCAACTTCCACTTGCTCCTGAGGATTTAGTTGTTGAACTGTCTAATAGATATATTTATTTGTATGAGACAATTACAGGGGAAACATTTCCAATGCCTGTTGAGGGTGAACCAATTAAAAATAGAATTATAAATAATTTAAAGGAATATATATAAATGAAAGTCGTTATTATTATGGGTTCTATTTCAGATGAACCGCATTCATTAAAGATTACAAAAAAGCTTGATGAATACGGAATTAAATGGGAGCAACACGCTGCTTCTGCGCATAAAGAGCCAAGAAAAGTTTTAGAAATATTAGATAACAATATAAATGAAAAGAGCTTGGTGTATATTACGATTGCAGGCCGATCAAACGCATTGTCTGGTTTTGTAGCTGCAAACTCAACATTCCCAACGTTGGGATGCCCGCCTTTTTCTGATAAATCTGATATGCTTGTTAACATACACTCAACATTACAAATGCCTAGTAACACCCCTGTGCTTACTGTTATTGATCCAGGTAATTGCGCTCTAGCTGCAAAACGGATTTTGGGTGCCTGATCAATTAAATAGTGTTTCTCCCGTAGATGGCCGTTATAATAAAGACGTCTCTATTCTTTCAAACTATTTTTCGGAATCTGCGCTGATGAGATACAGGGTGATGGTAGAGATTGAATATGTAATTGCTTTAAGTAAAGAAAAAAAGCTGATTGAATTACCGTTAATTAATAACAACATTCAACGTTCTTTGCGAAAAATCTATCAAAAGTTTGATACTATCTCTGCTAGAAGAATAAAAAAAATTGAATCCCAAACAAATCACGATGTAAAGGCTGTTGAAATATTTATATCAGAAAAATTGCAAAAGCTTAATAAGTCTGGCCTGAAACCCTGGGTTCATTTTGGCTTAACCTCTGAAGATGTAAATAATATTTCATATAGCATGATGTGGAAAGATGGAATAAAAAATGTTTATCTTGATAAGTTAAACACTGTTATTAAAGCAATTAAATTGCTAACACGCAAGCACTCTAAAGACGCGCTGTTGTCCCTTACTCATGGACAGCCGGCTACGCCAACAACTTTTGGTAAAGAAATGGCTGTATTCTATAATCGGTTAAATAAGCATTATAAAAAATTAAAAGAATTAGAACTGGAAGGAAAAATAAGTGGTGCAACTGGAACGTGGGCGGCACATGTTTCAGCCTATCCAAATATTGATTGGTTAAACTTTTCAAAAAAATTTATTAAATCGTTTGGATTGAAACATAATCCGCTCACTACTCAGGTAGAATCTCATGATTCTCTTGCGGAACAATATCATTTAATTTCACGAGTTAATTCTGTTTTAATAGATTTTTCAAACGATGTATGGTTCTATATAAGTAGGGGAATATTGATACAAAAAATAGTTGATGGTGAAACGGGCTCTTCAACTATGCCACATAAAATTAATCCAATTCATTTTGAAAACGCTGAGGGAAATTGTGGTCTGGGCAGTGCCCTATTGATTCATCTTGCAAACAAATTAACAATCTCAAGACTACAGCGAGACCTGTCTGGAAGCACGGTAATAAGGAACCAGGGCCTCGCGCTAGGATATTGTGTTATTGCGTTAAACAATTTAATAAAAGGAATTGAACGTATTAAAATCAATAAACAAAAAACCAAAGACGAGTTAAACAAGCATTGGGAGGTTCTTGCTGAAGCTGTCCAAACTATTCTTAGAAAAAATGGTTATCCAGACGCGTATGAAAAAATAAAAGAACTGACCAGGGGGAAAAGTATAAATAAAACTAACCTACAAAAAATGGTTTCATCTTTTGACATTTCACCTAACGACAAAAAGATGTTGATGGAGTTAACACCAGAGTCGTATACAGGTTTAAGCTCTATATTGGCAAAAATAAGATAATGTGTGGTATAGCTGGAATATATTCTAATAAACCCGTAGCTGCTGAGCTTTATGACAGCCTTATCCACTTGCAACACCGTGGACAAGATGCTGCAGGGATCATCACATATAAAAACCGAATGCATAAATCAAAAGGGTCTGGTTTAGTTCGTGATATATTTACAGATAAAAAAATAGCCAGGTTAAAGGGCAATATTGGAATAGCTCATAATCGATATCCAACTCATGGTGGCTTTAGCCATGGTGAAATTCAACCATTTTGGACTTCAGTGCCATACGGTATCGCTTTAGCTCATAATGGAAACTTGACAAACTATAATGAGCTAGCAAAAACAATTACAAGCAATGAATCTAGATATCTAAACACGCAAAGCGACTCAGAGGTTCTTTTACATTTGTTTGCTGATTTATTACACAACAAACAACAACCTAATGATGACGATGAGTTTTTTAGCAACTTATGCTGTGCTATGGAAAAAGTGTTTAAAAAAGTTCATGGCGCATATTCAGTGGTGGCTTTAATAATTGGAAAGGGGATGGTTGCGTTCAGAGACCCTAATGGTATACGGCCCCTTGTAAAAGGAGTTAGAACAAACAAAGATGGTAAAAAAGATCATATAGTTGCATCGGAAAACACCATGTTTTATCCGTTGGGTTTTGAGCCAGAGAGAAGCATTTTACCAGGAGAAATAGTCTATATAAATCAAAAAGGTAGGGTGTTTAATAAACGCTTGGTGAAACAATCGTTTAATCCCTGCATATTTGAATATGTATACTTTGCTCGTCCAGATGCAACGCTTAATGATGTAAGTGTCTATAGGTCTAGGTTAAGAATGGGACAAAATCTGGCTGAAAAATGGAAACAAAAATTTCCAGATAAAATTCCCGATATTATTATTCCTGCACCTAGCACTGCAAACACATCCGCCTTATCAATGGCAAACACACTAGGCGTTCGTTATTCTGAGGGTTTATATAAAAATCCATTTATTGGTAGAACGTTCATCATGCCCGGTCAAAAGGCACGTAAAAAATCTGTGCGCTACAAACTTACTCCTCAGCGAACTGAAATAGAGGATAAAACAGTTATGATAGTTGATGATAGCATTGTTCGTGGAAATACATCTCGGGAAATTGTTCGTATGCTGAAGGACTTTGGTGCAACAGAGGTGTATTTTGCAGTAGCATGCCCACCGGTGGTTTCGCCTTGTTTTTATGGAGTTGATATGCCAACCCGTAAGGAGTTAATTGCCAATAATAAATCTGTTGATGAAATAAAAGATTTTCTAGATGTCGATCAGCTAATTTATCAAGAGATTGATTCGTTATCAGAGGCTGTTATGAGAAAAGGTGATCATCATATTGATCAACCGTGTATGGCGTGTTTTGATAAAAAATATATCACAAATGAGATGAATGGTGAAAAAATAAAGGAATTAGAACAAATGCGCATCAAAGATCGCAACGGAAAGTAAAAATGAATATATTAATTGTGGGTTCCGGTGCGCGTGAACATGCCATTGCTAAAGCTCTACATAACTCACCAAAACAAAAATCTCTTTATTGTTTAGCAACAAATAATAATCCTGGTTTACAAAAACTGTGTTTTGATCTCCAGGTTGTGGATATAAACGATAATCAAATAATATCTCGGTTCGCAAAGGAAAACCATATTAATCTAGCTATTATAGGGCCAGAAAACCCATTAGCTAATGGTCTAACAGATGTATTAACAGGTGGTGGTGTTCAGGTGGTCGGGCCAACCAAAGAGCTCTCTAAAATCGAGTCATCTAAATCATTTGCAAGAGACTTGCTGCGTGAATACAATATACCGGCATGCCCTCAATATAAAGTTTTTAATTCAATGAAAGGTGTACAAAAATTCTTAGATCAATTAGGAAATGATTTTGTTATAAAGTATGATGGGCTTGCGGGCGGGAAAGGCGTTAAGGTCTCTGGAGACCACCTAAGTTCGCATAAAGATGCATTAGAATATTGTGAACAATTAATACAAAAAGGTGGGCCCTTTGTAATTGAAGAAAAATTAATTGGTGAGGAGTTTTCTCTAATGAGTTTTTCTGATGGCAATAGCCTAAAACATATGCCCGCAATTCAGGATCATAAAAGAGCCTTGGATGGGGATGTGGGTCCAAACACCGGGGGAATGGGCACATACTCTGATGCTGACCACTCCTTACCTTTTCTTACAAATAATGAAATTAAAGAGGCGCAGAAAATCAACAATCTAACTGCTTCTGCTTTAAAAGATAAATATGGATATGGCTATAAAGGTGTGTTGTATGGCGGTTTTATTACTACTTCTAAGGGTGTAAAGTTAATCGAATATAATGCTCGATTTGGAGACCCCGAAGCTATGAATGTATTATCGTTGTTAGACACAGATTTCATTGATGTTTGTTTAGCAATAACAGGCGGTACATTAAAAAATATTGATGTTGATTTTTTACACATGGCGAGTGTTTGTAAATACGCTGTTCCCAAAGGGTACCCCGACAAACCAATAAAAAATGAAGAAATCAATATAGAAAAGATAAATAATGATGATGGGTTGTTTTATGCATCAGTAAACAGTGATAATGATAAAATAATATTAGCGGGTAGCCGTGCTGTTGCTGTTGTTGCTGTTGCTAATTCAATATCAAAGGCAGAGGAGGTTGCGGAAAAAGAAATTTCATGTATAAAAGGGCCGCTGTTTCACAGAAAAGATATAGGGAAAGATTTCCTAATTCAGCGCAGGGTTGAACACATGAGAGGCCTTAGGTGATTAAACTTGGGGTTCTTGGCTCAACGCGAGGGACAGATCTTCAAGCTATAATTAATTCCATAAATAAAAAAGAGCTGAGGGCAGAGATTGCGGTTGTGATTTCAAATAAAAAGGAAGCTTATATACTTGAGCGTGCAAAACAAAACAAGATCCCTTCTGTTTTTATTTCACACAAAGGTAAGAACAGAGAAGAATTTGATGAAGAAATAACAAGTGTTCTTAAAAAAAGTGAGGTGGAATTAATTCTTCTAATTGGTTTTATGCGAATTCTTTCAGCTAGTTTTTGTCAAGCCTGGAGAGACCGCTTGCTTAATGTTCATCCGTCGCTATTGCCAAAATATGCTGGAGGTATGGATGCAAGCATCCATGAAGAAGTGTTAAAAAACGGGGAAAAGGAAACGGGCTGCACTATCCATTTCGTCACAGAAGATGTTGATGGGGGTCCAATTTTGATTCAAAAAAAATGTCTTGTAGATGATAACGATACCGTTGAAACATTAAAAACGAAGGTTCAACAATTAGAAGGTGTGGCTTTTATTGAATCTATTAAATTAATACAAAACAATATATATGCTAAATAAACCTATCTTAAACAAAAAATCTTTAGAAATTAAGCGTGCGCTAATTTCTGTTTATGATAAAACTGGGGTTGTCGAGCTTGCAACAGCCTTAAATAGCTTTGGGGTTGAAATTCTTTCTACGGGAGGAACCGCAGCAGTTATTAGAGAACAAGATATACCCGTAATAGATGTTAGTGAGTATACACAGTTCCCTGAAATTATGGATGGGAGAGTAAAAACGATAAACCCTTTAATAGAAGGTGGAATTCTTGGTTTAAGAGATCAACATGGACCAGAAGCCCTTGAAAATAAAATAAAGTGGATTGACCTGGTGGTCTGTAATCTTTATCCTTTTTCAGAAATTATAAAAAAACAAGAATCTGATTTAGCCATGGCAATGGAAAACGTTGACATCGGCGGCCCCACTATGATTCGATCTGCAGCAAAAAACGTTGGTTGGGTTTGTGTGCTTGTAGATCATGGTGATTATAATAATTTTATTGATGAATTAAACTCAGATAAAATATCATATGAAACACGAAAAAAACTATCTGTTAAAGCTTTTGGACATACAGCTCAATATGATACAATTATACACAACCATTTGATTGATGAAAGCCTTCCCGATAGCTTATCATTTACCTATACAAAACATTCTATTTTACGGTATGGCGAGAACCCCCATCAAACTGCATCTGCTTATAGGATTACAAATGATAAATCAATTAATGTTCTCAACGCTACAATTCATCAAGGAAAAGCTCTTTCGTATAATAACATAATGGATGCAGACGCGGCATTAAGTTGTT
>Ga0208639_1000442_pt1 | contig 32079 bp, 31 predicted proteins | sample ETNtaG_33_FD_185772 | JGI IMG/M metagenome (GOLD analysis project Ga0208639, IMG submission 185772) | Marine microbial and viral communities from oxygen minimum zone, Eastern Pacific Ocean - ETNP201310SV76 (SPAdes) (version 2) | ecosystem: Environmental > Aquatic > Marine > Oceanic ...
AAAGCTAATTTTGTAAAAACTACCCCGTGTTATAATACAAATATGTGCGCTGGTTCACAACCTTCGTAACATACCGTTACTTTTATCCGGAGATATACCTGTTTGACGACTTATTGTCTGATAGATGGACATTCTTATTTTGACCAATTTAGGCGGATGTTACCACAGGTAAGGTTGACCCTATCAAGCAAGATGCTTGGGATACTTACATAGATATCAATCTTTTTTATAAAGCCGAGTCACCTTTTCGGTGGAGGTGGTGATACCCCTGATCATGGCAGAACTGAAACCCTGATGCTCCATTTCATTGAGGCCCGCAATGGTGGCTCCCATTGGAGTTGTGACTTGATCAATTTCTGCTTCTGGGTGGCTGTCATTATCTAAAAGTAATGTGGCAGCGCCTCGGGCAGTTTGGGCGGCAATGGTAAAGGCTTCATCGGAGTGAAAGCCAATTTCGATTCCTCCTTGTGAAGCCGCACGAATTGCCCGGAGAAAGAATGCCACTCCGCAGGCACAGAGAGCCGTAGCCGATGCCATTTGTGTTTCATCAATTACTAAAGTATTACCTACTTTCTCAAAAAGCGTTTGAGCCGTTTTCAGTTCCTGAGAAAATTGAGGAAGGGAAGAGAGACAGGTCATGGATTCACATAAAACTGCCGCAGTGTTGGGCATGGCTCGAATTATGGGAATGTCTTTTCCAACTTTTTTCTGAATTTCAGTAATGGACACCCCAGACACAATTGAAATAAGTAGGTGGTTCTCGCTGAGGCTTGAAGAGATATCATCCAGTAAATCCATTAATTGGCTGGGAAGTACTGTGAGAAGAATGATTTTAGCATTTTGTACTGCATTTGCATTATCAATACTGGTTTGGAAACCAGCCTCAGCTAGTTCTGTTAAGGGTTCCAATTTTCTGCGAGTGAGTGTGATATTATCTGCAGTCATTCCAGATTTTGTCAGTCCTTTTGCAATGGCAGAACCAATGTTTCCACAGCCCAAAACAGCTAAATTTGATGTACTCATAATTTTTCCTCTATATGGATTTTATGTATAATTATGAGGGAAATTTAGGGGAGAAAAATGGAAGGATTAATCCTTTATTTGCATGTAGGGAAAAACCCACGTGTTTATCCGTTTTGGAGTAGGCTGTTTTTGGAAGGACACTTAGGTCCTCTTTTACTGGTAATACCGGACGAGGAGACCTCATCTCAACGGATTTAATTTTGTGTTCATTCGTAGTTAAATTCTTGGAAAGTGTTATTCCTTTCACATCACAAGGCAGTCTGTTTTAAATTTCATACCCTTATTCAAGGCTGTATTTATAAACCACAGAGACTGAATGCCATGGAGAGACTATTTTTCCGTGCCTCATTGCCTTTGTGGTAATAAAAAAATTAAAGGAATAACATGATTCTAGAAAATATATTAGGTGCAATCGGAAAGACTCCTATTGTGAAATTAAATCGAATTGGCGCTGAATTAGAATGTGATCTCTATGGAAAATGTGAATATTTAAGTGCCGGTGGTTCCGTCAAAGACCGCATTGGGAAAAAAATGGTGGAAAAAGCCGAAACAGAGGGGCGTATAAAACCGGGAGATACACTCATAGAACCTACTTCTGGAAATACGGGTATCGGCATGGCATTGGTTGCTGCTGTAAAAGGGTACCGAATGATTATTACTATGCCTGAAAAGATGAGCAAAGAAAAAGAAGTGGTATTGAAAGCCTTGGGGGCTGAGATTGTTCGAACTCCCACCGAAGCAGCTTGGGATTCCCCAGAAAGTCATATTGGTGTAGCAAAAAAAATGCAGTCTGAAATACCTAATTCTCACATATTAGATCAGTATTCCAACCCGGCAAATCCTGATGCCCATTATGCTGGTACAGCTCAGGAGATATTAGATGATTTTGATGATTCACTGAAAATGGTGGTGGCTGGAGTTGGTACTGGCGGAACCATTACTGGTATGGCAAAACGCCTAAAAGAAGAACGTCCGGGAATTACCATTATTGGCGTGGATCCTTTCGGATCAATTCTTGGCGGTGGTGATGAAGTCTATCCCTATCATGTAGAGGGCATAGGGTACGATTTTTTCCCCGATGTATTGAATAACGACCTTATTGATGAATATATTAAACTGCCTGATCCGGAGTCATTTCAAATGGCACGCCGTATTGTGAAAGAAGAAGGACTGCTTATTGGAGGTTCTTCAGGCGGTGCTGTATGGGCGGCAATTCAGGTAGCAAGCCACCTGAAAAAGGGAGATAAATGTTTGGTAATGCTTCCAGATTCCATTCGTAATTATCTCAGCAAATTTGTAGATGATGAGTGGATGGAAGAACAGGGGTTCCTCGAAGTAGCTTAATCCATTGGGTTCAATCATCCTGTAATATGGACATAATTATATATTTAACCTTAGGCTCATTACTATACTACTTTGGGATGATTCTTTGGTTTATTGCTGGGAATTTATTTTCAGATTCAAAGGGAAATTCTAAGGATACACCAGCTATATCCGTAATTATTGCAATTAGAAATGGTGAAAAATCCCTTCCCAATTTAATTGAGGATCTTTCTGCACAGGATTATTTAGGTGAGGTAGAATTTATTTTGGTTGATGATGAATCGACTGATTCTACAGGAAAAATAATTCAAGAAATATCTGCAACTGATAAACGATTTATTATTGAAAATTCTTCAAATGGAAGCCCCCCACTCACTCATAAAAAACGAGCTTTGGATGCTGGAATTAATAAAGCAAAAAATGAATGGTTGCTCTTTACAGATGTGGATTGCAGGCTCGATTCAGGATGGGTAGCAGGGATGGCATCTTATTTTGAAGATGATGTAGATTATGTTGTGGGCTACTCGGAAGTAGATAGGGGTAAGAAATGGGTAACACGATTTCAAGCATTAGATTTTTTAATGCTCATGATTGCAGCTCGGGGAACAACAAATTCAGGAAGGGCATGGGCAAGTACTGGGCAGAATCAGGCATATCGGAAGAGTCTTTTTAATTCAGCAGGAGGTTTTACTCAAATAGCTAAAGAGTTACAGGGAGATGATTCTCTTTTTCTCCAGATTTGCAGAAATTATAAATCTGCTAATATATTATTTGCAGATAAGCCCAGTTGCCGAACCATTTCCCGACAAGAAACAAGTTGGTTCTCATTTTTCAAACAAAGAATGAGGTGGGCAGGAGACGCAAACCTCATGTGGAAATTTAACCCGGTATTTTTTCTATCGATTCTGGTAACTTTTTTATTGCCACTTTTATTATTAGTTACACTTTTCGCGGGAATTTTTTATAACCCCTATTATCTCACCACCTTCACCAAGTTTTTCTCAATTCATTTAATCATTGAATTTATTTTATATTTTGTTGGAATTCGCCAGCTTGATAAGCAGATTCAAGTTTTGGATTTTGCATTCTGGTTTATAATACATATTCCCTATATTGTTTGTATGGGTATAGGTAGTTTTTTCGCAAATCAACTTAGTTGGAAAGGACGATAAGAGTGGATAACAATTCAACAATCTATTACAAAATTTTATAAGGAGTCCAATTTAATGAAATTAGGTCAATTCATCAAATCTAATCCGAAAACAATACTTACCTTATTGGGTATTGGTATTTCAGTATATTTAATGTTGGCTTTCAATTTAGATGTAAGGGCAATTACAATTATCACCCTGTTATTAGGATTTATAACGAATGTATTTGTTGGATTAACTACGCTGGTTGGATTGGTTCCTATTATAGGACCATTGATTGTAAAGGTTTTTACTATACCATTTTTTTGGTTATTAAATGGAATGGGTTATTTTACTTCAGCCTATGCCATAAAGAAAGGGTACGGCAGAGATATTATGAGCCATCGTCTCATAACCATTACCCTGTTAACAGGAATTGTATTGGGATATATTTTAGGGCACTTAATACCCGTTCGATAAAACAGAAAAGCCCCAAAAGGGGCCTTTCCTGTCCGACGAGATCCTGAGTAATCTGCTAATAGTTCAAATTAATTTCTCTAAAAGCAGGTATTATTACATGCTTTTATTTTTTATACCAAAGTACGACAAGTACAAGAGCCACTAAACCTGCAAGACCATTTTCTCCAATTTGTCCCATCAGATTGCCAATTCCACCAATGACCCCAAAATAATCATTGAATAGAATACCAACGACAACTCCAAGAACGATAAGCCCCTGCAAAAATTCAGTTATTTCGTTGACCCACCCGTTTACTGAGGATATAACTTGCTTCATCCGAATCTCCTTATATTTATGAAATTACGATGGGGAGGATCAGTTGATCCTCCCCATATAGGTGTGTTATTTTATAAATGAAGCAAATACAAGAAGTGCAAGTAATCCTGCTAAGCCACCACCCATAAATGCGTTAACCAGGGTGACAATCCCACCAATTGGGTTGCCCCAGCCACCAGGTAAGGTGAAGAGGATTCCAGCAAATACAGACGCGACTATTAAGCCTTTAATTAAGCCTACCAGCGCACCTGCTGCATCATTAATCATTGCTGCTGCGTTTTTCATTGTTTTTCTCCTTTTTGTTTTTGTTTGCTTCTCAAACTAAACTTACTGCAATTTGAGAATTTATTCCCCTTTTTATAAGGTGTAGGGAATCACCCATTAGCCTTTCTGTTCAATAAACCTCGAATGACGTCTAAAATCATTGTCATCCGTATAATTCAACTTATGAAACTTTATTAATTCAAGTCAACACTTATTTAAAGTAATACTTTAACACTATATATTGAGGTAGAATAATTATAAACCACAATTTATAGTAAATAAACCCTTTAATCTAAAGCATAATAGTTTTAGAAACATAGAAAAATAATAGTTTTGATCAATAAATATAATGCTGAAATTCTATTTATCTATTAATACTAAATTATCCTCTTATTTTTTAGAATCATTATAAATAACTATCAATATCATTAGGACATCATGTTTAACATTTCAACTTGGAATCTAACAATCTGCAAAATATTAAATCATATTATCAATCGATAAAATTCGTCTATCCTCTGATGAGGTATAATGCTGAATCCTATTCATCATTAAAAAATAATACCCAATATTACAAAGGTATAAATGGTGAAAATCCTCCTGTGAGGATATTGACTCCCCAAAACCACAGAAAAAGGGTCGTAATTATATTTCCAGGTGCATCACCGACTGGAGAAAATCATCCTAAAATGTTAATGCTTGGTCAGGTATTAGCTCGAAGTGGTTTTAAGGTCTATATACCCAGAATACCTCCATTAAAAAATCTAGATATAACTATAATAAATGTCCAATGGTTTACATATTTTTACAAGTGGATTATTAATTCAGAAAGAGTAAATCCACAACAGATATTAATGGCCGGGATAAGTTATGGTGGTGGACTAATGTTGCGAATGCTCCAAGAGATAAACGGTAGGATTCCATCGCCTAAATCTATAATGACATTTGGTACCTACTCTGACGTTCAATCACTATTGCAATATTTTTTGACAGGAAATTTATCTGTAAATGGAAAGCAAATACATATCCCCCCCAACGAATGGGGATTAGTAGTCCTTTTTCAAAATTATTTAAAAAATTTAAAGACAAATTGGGATTCCTCTGAACTTCAAAAAGCAATTCAGTTAACAATTGAAGATAATAACAATGAATGCGAAATTCAAATTGCTAAGCTCCCTAATTTTCAAAAAGACATTTTTAATTCAATTATTAGTGGAAAAGCAACTCCTGAAGTAAAAAAGTTAGCACAGGCAATTTTTAAAAATGAAGAGAAGTCGCTAAAAAAACTATCGCCGAAACATTGGTCTAAAGAGATATCTGGGAAAGTATTTATTTTACATGGTGCACATGATTCAATGGTGCCATTTACAGAATCCGTTCAACTTGCTGAATATTTACAAAATTCTGAACTGTATATTTCTTATTTATACGAACATAAGGAAATTTTTTCTAATGGTGGAGTAATATTCAAATTTGGAGAATTATTAAAACTATTACAATTTTATTCAAAATTATTTTATCATTATGAAAATTAAATCATTTATAGGTGGTTTTGATAAAAATATCAGTTATTTAATTTGGTGTGAATCTACCAGAAGAGCTGGTATTATTGATGCAGCCGTAGATATATCTGAAATTCTCGAATTTATTGAATCAAAAAACCTCATTCTTGAAAAATTGTTTATTACCCATTCGCATTTTGATCATATCAAATATATTGAAGATTTAAAAGATCAGTTCCCCCAACTACAGCTATGTGGCTATTATTTGCAAGAAGAAGATTTTGGAGTTAATCATAGAGGATTGACCCATCATGAAATTATCCCCATTGGGACAGAAATACTAACAGTTTTGCATACTCCTGGCCACTACCCAGATAGTATTTGTCTTTGGAATAAAAAAGACAACTGTGTATTCACTGGTGATACAATGTTTGTAGGTAGAACAGGACGGACAATCGGGGCCAAAAGTAATATTTCACACCTCTATAACAGTATTTATGAAACATTATTGATATTACCTCCCCAGACTATTGTATACTCTGGACATCATTATGGGTTTAAAAAATCAATCTCTTTGAGGGAAAACGTAAGATTATCCACCTTTTTTCAGTGTACTTCTGAGGAGGAATTTATGAAAGTTATGGAACACTTCGAAAAAAACCGCCGGATTTAACCATAATTTATAATCTCGAGTAATACATCCAAAGAAGGAAAATGAAAAATAGTCCCCATTTTCAGTGATTTTTCAATTTTTCCAGTAAATAGAGCAATTTTCACACCTCCAGAAGGAAGGATAACCATAAAAAATACCACCAAAAGTCAAATTTATACCATAATTTTAAAATAACTCTTGATATTATAGAGGAGAATGTCATATAATTGACTGTCGATTGTAAGAAAAACAAACAACTAATTGAATAAGGAGAGATAACTTATGGCAGAAAAAGTCAAATCAACTGGTGTAACTAAAGAATCTGGATTTTTATATTATTTAGATAAAAATGGTAATGTTTCCAGAACTAAAATGGCTCGTGGCTCAAACAAAGGTGGCAATGCTGAAGTTGTTGCTAATGCCGGTGTAAATCGCGAATCTGGCTGGCTTTATTTCATTGATAAGGATGGTGATGTTTCTCGTGCAAAAATGGCGAGAGGCCGTTAGTAAAACCCAGTTAAAAGCTATTAAAAGCCCCTATCATTAAATTGATGGGGGTTTTTAGTTTATATTGAATTCCCCTCCATTAATGAATCTTCAATCCTTTCTTTTTCTATTTTTTTTAAATTCAATTTGTTTTACAGCCCAAATATTGGATGTAAAAATTATAGGGAATAAGAATACTAAAGATGAAATTATCCTCAGAGAAATTAATCATCCTTACCCTGCAGAATTTGATTCCTCAATGGCAAAAGAAGATAGAAACCGTATTTATAATTTAGGTTTATTTTCCACTGTTGATATTCAGCTGATTGATTCCTTTTATACAGTAACTTTAGTGGAAACCTTTCGTTTTTTCCCTATTCCCATTGCAGATTATAATGAATCAAAAGGTTGGTCTTATGGAGGGGGGATTGCATTTTTAAACTTCAATGGAAAGAATCAAAAACTAATTTTTGGTGGAATTGGAGGAGAAGAAACAACTTATTTTCTTGATTTTAATGATCCATGGATAGCTGGAGATCATGTGTCTTTATCTGGGAATATTTACCAATTTCACACACAAAGTCCTGTTTATTCATATCAATATAAGGAAAGTGGTATTAATATAGGTTCAGGATTTTATAAAAAGGACATTCATAAATTCAATTTTCTACTAGGCTTGGAAACTGCATCAATTGACACCGCCGGGTCTAAAAATTTAGATTTAAACTACCCTTATGAAATATTTTCAGACTATCAATATATTCGAGGGGAATTTGGATATGTGTTTGATCAGAGGGATATTTATCTAGATCCTACTTCTGGGAAAAAAGTCACTTTTTACTTTAGACCTAAAATTTCAATGGATACATCAGAAAATTATTATCGTTTTCAATTTGGATACTCAAAATATTATAAACTTTCTAAAAATTATTTAAACCCGGTATTTTCTGTTTATTCAAAATTGCACGTACAATTTTCTAAAGCTCTCCCAATTTTTGAATATAAGTATTTGGGAGGTGAAGATTTTGTGAGAGGATATTCACCGTTGCCGGAAGAAAATGACAGTGAAGTATCCCATTTGATAGAAGGATTTAATATTATTTATCAATCATTTCAATTACAGCATACACTTTTTGAAAAGAGGGATTATAGTGGTGTAGAACTAGGTATTGATATGGTTTACTTTGGTGATTTTGGAATTAGTGCCAATAAGATTTCCTCATTTAGATTGCGGGAAACATTAATTGGATTTGGATTTGGATTTAGATTTTTTGCTTCAGGTGCGGGCGTAATTGGGATAGACTTTGGTTTTAATCCATATGGCCAAAAGTTTCTTCACCTTTCTGATAGTAACTAACTTTTTTTTCGAAATATCATTGCCTTTTCAAAACGGTTTTCCGTTCCATCCACCATTCTTTTGATATTACTCCTATGGGTGTAAATAATAAATAAACTTAATAAAACGGTAAATGGTAAGAAATAAGGATTATGGATTGCATCTTTAAAATAATGTGCAAAGTAAATAACTGAAATACTTCCCAACATTGTTCCTAATCCCACAAAGCCGGTGAGTAACAGGATAACCAGCCATAAAAGGATGGCAAGGGAAATAGTAGGCCATGAAATTGCAAAAACCATTCCTACTGCTGCTCCACCGCCTTTTCCACCTCGAAATCCATGATAAATTGGGTATACATGTCCCAATATAGCGGCGATGCCGCATAATATGATGAGCAGATTTGGATCAAGGGTTCCGGAAAAAATGGGAAGATTCATTGCCGAAATAAATTTTGCTGAAATAAAACCTTTCATTATATCAACAAATAAAACCCCTGCTGCAAAAGCTGCCCCCTGGGTCCGAAATGCATTTGTTCCTCCAGCATTGCCGCTGCCTAAATTACGAATGTCAACCCCCTTTAATTTTCCAAGGAGGACGCTCCCAGAAGTTGAACCAATTAGATAGCTTAATCCTAATTTTATAATGAGTTCCATTGAAATTATTAATTTACAGCTTGGATGCCTGCCACCAAGCTCCCTGGACCGGCATGAACACCCAAAGCACAGCCCATATCAATCAAGTAAATCTTTTCTATTTTTGTATGACCTTTTTGAATTAAATCCATCAATAATTTCCCATCGTCATGCGTATTGCTATGACCAATAATTATAGTATAATATGTATCGGCTTCCATTTTAGATAATACGAATTTCCCTAATTTTTTAGGGAGATTTTCTGTACCCAATAAAACTCCTGCTGCACCTAAGGTTCCATTATCTTTTGTTTTTAATACAGGGCGGATATTGAGAAAGTCGGCGACAGTTTTAACCCATGCAGGCAATCGGCCGCCCCTCACTACATATTTTAAATCTTTAATTGCCAGAAAGATTTTTGAAGAGGAAATAATTTCAGGTAATAAAGCATTTATTTCCTCCAGACTTTTTCCTGCTTTTGCCAGAGAGGCTGCTTTCATCACAATCAACCCAAGTCCAGCTGAAGCAGAAAATCCATCCAAAACGGTAATATTTTTTTTATCAACCCGTTTTGCAGCATTTAATGCAGATTGGTAGGTGCCGCTCAATTCATGGGGAATATGAATAGAAATTATTGAGTCATAATGGGATTTGAGAAATTGGTACTGCCGTCTAAAATCACCAGGAGTAGGCTGTGAAGTCTGAGGATGATTTGGATTGGTTTCCAGCTCTTTAAAGAATTCCTCAGGTGTTTGTGAAACCTTATCTACATACCCAATATCACCAAAATTATAGCGAACAGGAACCACAAAAATATCCAAGTCGATATCATCGGGAATATCTGCACCTGAATCGGTTACAATGGCAACTCCTTTGGTCTTGTGACTTTGCGCTGCTTCCTGTTGCTGCCACATATCATCTGCTTTTTCTCCTGTTACAGTGCCAAAATTAGAACAAATTTTAAACACCTCTGAGGGATCATTTACATGAATATGTACTTTCGCTTTCTTCTTACTTCCAGCAATAACGAGACTGTTCCCATTTGTGAGTAGAGATTCCCGCAAATCTTTATGAATTATTTTGTCGCCTTTTATTATACATTCGGTACAATACCTGAATTCTGAATTTTCAAAATCAGCTCTATTATCATCCATATCAACAGTTATCTGCTTACTTGCTAGGTCTGTTTTAAATCCTTTTAAGTCACCATTTTTAATAAAACTGAAAATCCCATGGAGAAAATCAACAAAGCCCTGAGCCCCTGCATCTACTACCCCAGCTTTTTTTAATACTGCCAAAAGATTAGGAGTATTTTTAAGAGATTTTTCTGCTTCATTAATTCCCAATTCTAGAAAATGTTCAAAATCATGATTTTGAGATTGAATCAATTCAATTAATCGATTTGAAAAATCAGTGAGTACTGTGAGTATGGTTCCCTCCTGGGGTTCTGCCAATGCATCTCGTGCATATTCTGCTCCGAATTTTACGGCTTTGGCAAAAGATTCGGGGGTCATTTTTTCTACTCCGGCAGCACCATCACTAAGTCCCTGAAAAAATTGAGCCAAAATTACCCCTGAATTGCCACGGGCACCATCTAATGCTGCATCAGCAATAAGAGCCAGCATATCATCCACTCGAGGATGTACCATATTTGAGGTTGAATCCAGAATGGAAGTCAATGTAAATGCCATATTGGTACCCGTATCTCCATCAGGAACAGGGAATACATTGATTTTATTTAGGTAATCCTGTCTTGAAAGCACATTATTTACCCCTGCAACCATTGCCCGATGCAATCGAGCACCATCTAAATATGTAATTTTATTCATTTTTTAATCTATCCATTGAATTACGGCATTTGAAGGTTACAAACAATCTATAGTATAAAAAAAGTGTTTAGGGGAATGGGTTCTGGGTCTTGGTTGTAAAACCAATATATAGGTATTTATGAAGAAAACCTTTTCAAAAAGCGAATTGTTTTCAGTCCATCAAACCAGCGGTGGAATTGTTCCTTAAAGTGTAATTCAGATGGAGCGTTGTTTTGAATTTTGCTCCAAATAATTTCTATTCCCTCTATTTTGAGAAAACCAATAAGATTGGGATGAATTGATTTTATATCCTTCAATAAATCATTGAGACTACTCTCCCAAGCACTACCCCCAAGTTGAAGCCATTTGGATAAATATCGATAAGCATCATCAGAATAATATAGGTTGGCAATATCAAATCCTTTTTGTAGTTGTTCCATTCGGTATCCGGTGCCAAGGTACACTCTTGAAATTGGGCGTGGAGAAGGAAACACCAATGTTTCTGGAATATTATGTACCCCACAGTATTTGGTTAATTCCTGCAAAAAATAAAAATCTTCTGTTGCTTTTTTCCGAGACATACCACCCACAGCACAATATGCTTCAGCAGTACATACTATGGTGGATCCCATGGATACATAGCCATAGGGAGAACCTGCATCCTTCATTTTTTCAGCAGTGGTTTTAAGAAAATTTTCATATTTTCCAATAGCATCATTAATAGCGGAATCCTCTGATTGTAAATGTTTAAAACCAATGACAGCAGCGGAGGTATTATGGGAATCAAAATACTGCGTCACTTTTGAAAGATAATCAGGACTTACCTTTGTATCTGCATCAGTGCAGAAAATGAGGCTTTTGGGTGAAATCAAATAGGGGAGAACTAAATCCATACCGATCTTCCGAGCTAAACCAACTCCCGCATGTTTTAAAGGCAGTTCAAGTCCCGAAGAAGCTGCATCAATTACGGCATGTGGAAATTGATAATTATTCCCATTGAGTTTTTGAAGGGTTAATTGGTTATTTTTCTTGACAGATTGAGGTGAGTTATTAGCATTATTAATTACCACCGCTACCAGCGTTTGATTTAGTAATTCCGGTTTATTTTTATTAATACTTTCAAGAGTTTGGGAAAGAAATTTGAATTCTGAATAAGCTGGAATAACGATTGCCTGATTAAACGTACGGTTTATAAAGGTCTCAATTTTCCACGGACCCGAAACCCCTCTTTTTTTAAGGTAGGAATGAGTGGAATTACAGGATGACATCTTTCAATATAACTCCTAACGCCGTTTCAAAATTACCTTCAGGAATCCAATGAATTTTTATGCCGTTATTTTCCATGTTTCGGAAAAATGTCATTTGTTTTTTTGCAAATTGATGAATCGCCGTATTGAGTAGCCCCGTCATTTCCTCTTTGGAATAGTCCCCCTTTAAAAATCTACTAATGAAGCGATATTCTAATCCAAGAGTATCTAGACGGTGATGAGTGACACCCCCGATTAACAGGGCTTCCACTTCTTCAATCATACCGTTGTTTAGGCGACTATAGAGGCGTTTGGTTATTCGTTCCCGTATGACCTCTCGGGGGTATTCAATACCTATTACAGTTGTATCTTGGAGATTAGAATTTTCCGCCCCCCTTTTTCCGGTCTCCTTTTCTCTGCCCCTGCTCTTCGCTACTTCAATCGCTCTTATCACTCGACGTTTGGTATCCACAGGTGTATTTACAGATGCTCCTGGTGAAATCGTTTCCAGTTCGTTTATCAAATCTTCAAGTTCCCAATTTTCTAATTTTTGTCTCAATTGTTTATCCGGTTCAGTTTTTGGAAGTTGAAAATCCATGAGCACTGCTTTAATATAAAATCCTGTTCCACCGCAAAGAATTGGCAGTTTTTTCCGTTCTTTTATATCTGAATAGACTCTCTGAAAATCTCTCTGAAACTGTGCCACATTATATTCTTCAATTGGGGCAACAATATCAATAAGATGGTAAGGGATTGATACCCCCTTATAATTATATTCGCTTAAATCTTTTCCCGTACCAATATCCATTCCCCGGTAAACTTGCCGTGAGTCAGCAGAAATAATTTCACCACCAAGTTTATGCGCCAACTGAACTGCAAGTTGAGTTTTCCCGGTGGCAGTAGGGCCGAGAACTACCGATAGGCCACTCTTAAAGATTTTTTTCTTAAACATAAGTGAAATTTGCAGGGTTTTATTTTTTACTTCAATGATTATTATAATATAAAGGTTAGAAAAGTGTATTCCCAGGAATCAGTAGATGATAAAACAGGAAGCTATGATGGAGGAGAATTTAATCTTTCTATTATTAGATATCTTGATCAGTAGAATGTTGATAACCGTTTCAGCTATTGGCTGGAAGACTTTACTTTCTGCAAATTACCCTCCAATTTATGGGAGTATTTTTATGGTAGATATAATTATTGTCCTCATCAGTCTTATAATCGGCATTACAATAGGTTGGATATTAAAAGGCAGAAGCCAACCTGTAGACAGTAGCGAATTGCAGAGTGAAATAAATAAGTTGACAGGTGAAAAAGCCAGCGCTGAAGCTCGGCTGGAACAGTTAGATGAAACCAAAAAGGGGATGGAATCTGTTTTCAAATCTCTTGCTTCCGACATTGCTAAGGAAAATAGGGAAGACTTCCTGAATCTTGCCGGGGAAAAATTTAAAGACATTTCCAAACAAGCGGATGAAAACCTCACCAAAAAGAAAGAACTCATTGATCAAAATTTGGGTGACATGAAGAAGACACTTAAATCTCTTCATGACCAATCTGTTACATTATCCGGAAATCTGGAAACCAGCAGCAAGGAAACCCAGAAGCTTCAAGAGTCTACCAGTAAACTGAGAGAAATTCTATCATCCTCTCAAAAACGGGGACAGTGGGGAGAACGCATGGTGGAAGATATCTTGGACTTCATCGGTTTTATGGAAGATAAAAACTATGTGAAACAGACCCAGGTGGAATCGGGCGAAAAACCGGACTACACCTTTTTTCTTCCAAAGGAAAAGAAACTCAATATGGATGTAAAATTTCCCCTTGCAAGTTATGAGCGTTATATTAATTCAGAATTAGATGAGGAGCAGGAATCCCACAAAAAAGATTTTCTTCGGGATGTAAAACTTCATATTAAAGCAATTGCTAGTAGGGCATATGTCAACCCGGGGGAAGGTACCCTGGATTATGTGTTAATGTTTATACCTAATGAATCAATATACGGATTTATCAATCAGGAAGATACACAGCTCATTGATTATGCTTTAGAGAAAAAAGTTTTGCTCTGTTCTCCCCTTACCTTATATGCAATGTTGTCACTCATTTACCAGGCTACACGTAACTTTGCCATGGAAGAAAAAGCCACTGAAGTAATGAATCTGCTAAATGCATTTCGTCTTCAATGGGATAAATATGTTGAAGTGATGGATAAAATGGGGCGTAGCCTGGAAACAGCCCAAAAAGATTATGATACCATGGTAGGCACCAGAAAAAAACAGCTGGAAAAACCACTCAGTAAAATTGAGGAAATTACATCAGGAGGTGAGGTAGGGGAGTTGGTTGGGTAGACAACTGTGCTTGATAAAATACGCGGGGTTGTTTATTGTACTAGTTAACAACTGTCTGTGCCTTATATGCTGATTGAATTTTATTGGCAGATTCGCTGAGGTGGGCATGGGTATAATCATCGAAATCTCCCAACTCTAAAGACTCTTTGATGTTGGTATGAAGCCACTGCAAGCTGGCGCGGGCCAGAGCCACGGCATCGCTGTGAAAATATCCCCTTTCATTCAGTAGAATAATAGTAAGCACTTCCACATGAGATTTTTGCAGGTCCCGGCGGAAACTGTTTACATTGTTATTTTTTTCTAATTCTGACCACAGAGATTTGGAAATTTTCTGAAAATGTTCCGTAAGGGTATAAATTGATTCACCCTTTGTAAATTTTAATTCATTATCTCGAATTCGCGCAAAAATACGAGGATGGTGCAGACGATAAATACTGCCGGATTGAATAAATCGGACATAATCATGAATTGGATAATCAATTCTGCTCATTCTCCATACAGATCCTTTAAAATCCCAACCTCTTTCTGGAGCCAGTTTATTCAACAAATCCGGGTCAAATTGAAAGGTATCTTCTGCCAGAATATTATCTAATATAAAATTGAGAGCTTCTCGCTGTTTTTCTGCAGGTATTAACGTAAATGGATTATCTCCACCTGGATCGCCAACATGATGGCGACTGTGGTGAATGCCTCCAATATATTTGGCAACATTGCGAGCAGCACTTAAATAATCTCGTAGTCCCCTACCAAACACCCTGCGAATTTTAGAGTATTTTTCACCAGGTTTTTCAAAATAATCTGGTATAAGTTCAAGCAGTTCCTGTGACATTTCGAATCTTTTCTTATAGTATGCCATTGGGTCATCGGTTAAATCCCATGCACTTGAATGGGGATCCATTCCCCTTGTTGATTGTCCAAACGTATCTTCATCTGTACCATATCGCAATAATGGATCGTTAGAGCGAGATGCAATGGATTCTAAGAAATGTGCTTCAGATTTCCCCGACCTATCCGGTTGTTTATAGGCATACTCGATTGCCCAATAATCATAGGTCCCAGGTTTGGTTTGAAAAAAAGTTTCACCATCAAATACATTGATAGGCTGATAATCCATTACAGACCCACTAATACCATATCTTTTTGTAAAGGCAGGATCACTCAATTGTTCAATAGAGTAAATAGAACTGGCTTTAAAATTATGTCGTAATCCCAAGGTGTGCCCTACTTCATGTAAAATCAAATCTACAATCCCATTGTGGATGTACTCTTGCAATTCTTCATCCGTCCCTTTAATTATTCCAGAAGTGGTCATAACATCCCATGCCGATGCCATTTCATCTTGGAGGTGATCTCCATACTGGCACATTTTAGATGAAAATTCTTCAGCGGGTTCTTCGGAATCAAAATCCATGCTCACTTGCCCGAGCATTGGAGTGACAAATTCCGTCTGTTCTCGGTAAAAGGCACGGGCAAAATCGGCACTTATCCTAATATCTGCATCGTAAAGTTCTCCAGTATACGGGTTTGCTCGAGAGGGTCCAACCGCGTAGCCAGACCCAGGTTGAAACATCCAACGAATAGTTGAATATCTAACATCGGCAGGATCCCAATCAGCCTCATCGGGCATTTGCTTTACCACTACGGCATTCTTAAAACCAGCTGCCTCAAAGGCCTCATTCCAGCCTAATATTCCCTCACGAACAGCATCACGAAATTCATAGGGAATTGAATTTTCAAGCCAATAAACTATAGGCTGTTTTGGTTCGGAAATTTTTGCTTGGGGATTCTTCTTTTCCAAATTCCAGCGATTGATATAACGGATATAGGGTGAAATTTTACGAACATCTGTATAATCTTGATAAATGGTTACAAAGTGACCCACGCGGTCATCAGCCAAACGGGGCTGATAATCCGTTTCAGGGATTGCCGAAAGGCTCACATGATAATTCACCAATACGCTGGTAGAGCTGGGAAGTGTATAAATATACTTTCCCTTTTTACCCTTAAAATGCAGGGCAATTTCAATTTCTGTATTGAACGGAAAAGATTTTAAATCTTTAAAATAGCTGTCTTTTTTATCAAAACTATAAATTCCCTGACTTTTACGTGTAACTTCTTCAATATCATAAATAAATAATTTTCCAATATCAACCAATATTGAACTATCCTTTGGGTGAGGGTCACTTTCAATTATAGTAGAGGAAAGAATAGAGTGAGAGGTATGTCTATCTACAGATCGGCTAAAAGGGGAATCTTTGTCTGCCCGAAATTTTACATTTACATTTACAAATTGTACTCGGTTTCCAATCTGTTTAAACATAAATGGATATTCATTTAGCATGGAGCTTCCATCTAAATAATAACCGTCACCTGATTGACGGGTGAGACCCGCCAGGTAAACTTTCTCTAATTGATCTGGAAGTATAGAGAGGTAAGCTTTATTTTTTTCTTCACTCCAATAAATAGTGAACAGGCCTTCACTTTTTTTGAAGTCCTTAATTACATTCTTAAATGGCTTTTTACCATCTTTCTTCGTGCCTTTGGAAGATTTTTTTGATTGAACTTTTGTGGTGTCATCTAATAGAAAATCGATATTTAAATCTTGATAAGCGTCCGAAATCGAATAAGCAAAAGAGAGAAAAACCGTTAGGAAAAAATTTCTAATAATAAAATATATCCTGCGTTTAAAGGTGGATTGCACTGCAAAAAAAATACGACCATTCATTGAAAGGAATGAACAGATTTTTCAATAGCATTTATTTGAATTAATCATTAACTACCAATTGGGTGCCAGGTTGTTTTTATTTCAGAATGATCCATGATAAAATAAGGTGATTGACCTTTATTTATTAGCCAGTTTATTTTGTCATAATAGTGTATTCGTTTTACATTTTCAGATGCATTTTCCTGAATTGATTTATTCAATTCTAAATTTTCACCACAATACACAATACCATTTACATCTTTATGTGAGGAAAAATGTTCCGCTAGTTCAGAACTAAATCCGGTTAGGATATTAATCGCACCATTGGGAATATCGGATGCATGGAGAACTTCCGCGAAGGTAATGGCAGTAAGGGGGTTCTCTTCTGAAGCAAGACATACAATTGTATTACCACCAACAAAAGCCGGAGCAATGAGAGATACCAATCCCAGCAATGGATTGTCATTTGGAGAAATAATTGCAATCACACCCTGATATTCAGGAACAGAAAAATTATAATGTGCACTTGCAACAGGATTAACTGAGCTAAATAGAGCTTGGTATTTATCTGCCCATCCAGCATAATATACCAAACGATCAATTGTAATTTCTACTTCTTGAGTTGCATTATTTTTTGTAATACCAAAATGGTTTAATTCTTGAATAAACTGTTTTTTTCTGCCTTCTAAAGTCTCAGCAATTCGGTAGAGAATTTGTCCACGGTTATATGCGGTTCTACTACTCCATCCACTCACTGCTTTTCTTGCAAACTTAACTGCTTCCCTAAAATCTTTTCGGCTTGCCTGACACAAATTTACAGTAGTCTTTCCTTGAGAATCTTTAAGAGGGAAATACCTGCCAGATTCTGTTCGGGAGAATTTCCCATTAATATACAGCTTATAAGTTTTTTGAATATCAATTCGAGAATTCATGATAACTCCACATAAGGGTAAAGGCCATGTATTCCCCCTTCTCTACCCATTCCACTTTCTTTAAATCCACCAAATGGTGAAGTTGGATCAAATTTATTAAATGTATTTGCCCACAAAATACCCGCTCGCATTTGTTTGGTTATTTTAAATATTTTTGCTCCCTTATCTGTCCAAACTCCTCCGGAAAGTCCATAAGGAGTATTATTTGCTTTTTCAATAACTTCATCTACTGTTCTAAATGTTTGTACTGCTAATACAGGCCCAAATATTTCTTCCTGAACAACTCTGCTAGATTGGGCAACATTTGAGATTAACGTGGGTTTAAACCAATAACCGGATTTTGGGGTAGTACATTTAGATTGAAATAATACTCCACCTTCATCTTTTCCAGATTGTGTAATCTCAATAATTTTTTTTAGTTGCATTTTAGAATTAATGGCACCAATATCAGTATTTTTGTCAAGGGGGTCACCAATTATAAGTGTATCCATTCGATCCTTTAATTTGGATATCACTTCTTCAGCCACACATTCCTGTACATATAAACGGCTACCGGCACAGCAGACATGTCCTTGATTAAAAAAGATTCCATTAATAATCCCTTCCACTGCCTGATTAATTGCAGCGTCATCAAAAATAATGTGAGCTGCTTTTCCACCAAGCTCTAAAGTATATTTTTTTTGAGTCCCTGCCAAAGATTTCTGAATTATTTTCCCTACATCTGTTGAACCGGTGAATGCAATTTTATTGATATCGGGGTGATCAACAATTTTAATTCCCGTATCCCCTGCACCGGTAATAATATTTACTACCCCCGGAGGCAAATCGATATCTTGTAATAATTCGGCTAACTTCATGGCCGTTAAGGGAGTGGTTTCTGCAGGCTTTAGAACAACGGTGTTTCCACATGCCAAAGCAGGGGCTATTTTCCATGCAGCCATGAGAAGAGGAAAATTCCAAGGTATAATTTGTCCAGCAACACCTAATCCGTTTGCTTTCCTCCCCGGGAATGCATATTCGAGCTTATCAGCCCAGCCAGCATAATAGAAAAAATGTGCTACTGCTAATGGAATGTCAATATCGCGACTCTCACGAATTGGCTTTCCCCCATCCATTGATTCAATCACAGCAAATTCACGACCTCTTTCCTGTAATACCCTTGCAATACGATAGATATATTTGCTTCGTTCTTTTGGAGGCATTTTTGACCAGACATTTTTATAAGCATTTCGTGCTGATTTTACTGCAAAATCAACATCTGCCTGGTTTGCCACAGCCACTTCTGAAAGTTTCTTTTCAGTTGCGGGATTGATAGTGGAAAAATATTTACCACTTTGGGGTTCTGAAAACTTTCCCTTAATAAAAAGAGGGTAGCGTTCTTTAATTTCAATGAGATTTGTAGATTCTGGAGCTGGTGAATAACCAGTAATGAAATCTGTTTGGTTTGTCATCGCTAATCCTTCGAAAAATAATCTGCGGATTGATAAGCACCGCTTTGTTGTTTGGTGATTTGCATTAATAAATCATTTGCTAAAGAGCTAGCTCCAAAACGAAATAAGGTAGGAGTGAGCCATTCATTGCCAAGTATTTCTTTCACCATTACCAAGTATCGAATTGCGGTTTTGGAATCACTGATTCCCCCGGCAGGTTTCATCCCAATTTTTTTGTTTGTTTTTTGGTAAAAGTCTTTAATGGCTTCCAACATAACTAAGGAAATGGGTTGAGTAGCACCACATTTTGTCTTGCCCGTTGACGTTTTAATAAAATCTGCACCTGCCTTCATGGCAATTTCGCTTGCACGACGGATATTATCCAAAGTACTTAGCTCAGAGGTTTCTAAAATAACTTTGAGATGTATATTTCCGCACACTTCTTTCGTTTGGGCAATTTCATCAAATACAAGTTGAAAATCTCCAGAAAGAAATTTTCCTCGAGAAATAACCATATCTACTTCATCGGCGCCCTCACAAATGGCATATCGAACCTCTTCTAGTCGAGTTTTAAAATTGGTCTGTCCACTGGGAAAACCTGTGGCCACAGAGGCTACATTAATAGAGGTTTCATTCAATTCTTTTTTAGCTATTTTAACGAGTGAGGGATAAACACAAACGGCAGCAACATGAGGCAAATCAGAAATTCCATGATTCAGATGTTTTGCTTTAATACATAACTGCTGAACTTTTCCTGGTGTGTCCATTCCTTCCAGAGTGGTAAGATCAATCATACTTAAGGCCAGCTTTAAAGCTGCCATTTTCGATGTCTTTTTTATGCTTCTGGAATTCAATCGGGAAACCCGTTCATTAACCCCAGCCTGATCGATTACCGGAGTTTGCCGAAAATTTGCAATATTAATTTGATTTGCTTTCATTATCAGATTTCTTAACTGGGAATTTACAACTTATTAGACCAATTGTTTTACTACTTCAACTAAATTAGCAGCAATTTTCTCTGTCTTGCCTTCCGCATAAATTCGAATGATGGGTTCCGTATTTGATTTTCGAATATGAACCCAGGAATTTTCCCAAATCAGTTTTAATCCATCGGTTTTATCAGATTTTGCATCAGTAAAATTCAACTCAATTTTATCCATTGCAGATTTAGGGTCTACAAATCCCAATTTGATTTTATCTTTAACCATTGCAAATTGGGGCATGGATTTAAAAATTTCACTCACTTTTTGGGTATCCTGAGCCATGCGGTTTAAAAACATGGTAGCACCAACCAGTGAATCACGACCGTAATGGCTCTCGGGCAAAATAACTCCGCCATTACCTTCTCCGCCAAGTTCTGCGTTCACTTCCTTCATTTTGTTTACTACGTTTATTTCACCCACAGCTGACCGAATTACGGAACTTCCATATTTTTCTGCTACCCTATCAAGTGCCAATGTAGAAGATAGGTTGGTCACCAGTGGTTTTGTTGATCCGGTAGTATTGAAAAAACCATCTGCACAAATAGTAAGTGTATATTCTTCACTCAAAGGATGACCATTTTCATCCACCACAGCCAAACGATCACCATCGGGATCTGTTGCAAAGCCAGCATCTGCATTTTGTAATTGAACTGCTTCTCCTAGATTTTTCAAATTATCGGCTAATGGTTCAGGTCCACGGGGAAATTCTCCATTTGGCTCGCAAAATAGACGATGGACTTTACAACCCAGAGCTTCTAGCATAGCAGGCAGGGCATGTGAACCAGCACCATTAACAGCATCCACAACAACGGAAAATGAACGTTTTTTAATTGCATTCACATCATTAATAGATAGATTTAAAGTATGCTCAATATGAGCGTTATAACCGTGCTCTCTTTGCATAGCAGATCCGTTTTGTAATAGATTGAAAGTTTGGCTATCTGCAATTTCAAATAAGCGATTATTTTTTTCGCCATTGAGAAAGCAACCATCTGAATCAATAAATTTCAGACCATTCCATTCGGTTGGATTATGACTGGCAGTAATAACAATTCCGCCTGCCATTTTATTTTTTTCTACCAGAAATTGTGCTGTGGGAGTGGGAATTATTCCATAATTGAACGCTTTTCTGCCGCATTTTATGAGGGCATCACATCCAGTATTAATAAAAGATGTACCATGAGAACGGCTATCACGAGCGAGGAGAATGTCACCATTCCCCTGTACTTCGGAAAATGCCTGAATATGTCGAATTAATACTGAATCAGTAAGACTGTCTCCAACAATACCCCTAATTCCAGAAATTCCTCTTATTAATTGCATGGTCTAAATTAAAACAAAATGAAGATGGATAAAAATGGAACAAAAAAAATCCAGATACTATCTGGATTTTCTTTTGTATTAAGTTTGTGCCTGAGAGAAAAGCGTAGGACGATATGGAACTCGTCTTCGTTTACTTCTCTTGGCAATTTTTCGTGCTTCACTGGGTTTGATGTAATAGGCACGTGCCCTTACATCTCTTAGAATTCCAGCTTTTTCCCATTTCTTTTTAAAGCGTCTTAAGGCTTTTTCAAATGGTTCGTCTTCTCGAATTTTAATGCTTACCAAAGTAGTATCTTACCCCCTCTCAATTTATCCTAAATATTGTCGTAATTTTCTGCTTCTTGAACGATGCCGCAGACGGCGAATAGCCTTTTCTTTAATCTGCCGAACACGTTCACGGGTCAATCCAAATTCTTCCCCAATTTCGTTTAGGGTAAGCGCATAAGAATGACTAATTCCAAAATACATTTTAATAACTTCACGTTCTCTATCTTTCAGAGTGTCCAATGCTGCAGCAACTTCTTCCTGAAGTGAGTCCATTTGCAATTCTTGATCAGGTTCAGCCGTGGCACCATCTGGAATTACATCTAAAAGGCAATTTTTATCTTCATCTGAAAATGGTGTATCCAAAGAATGATGTCTACGGGATATCCGTTGCGCATCATTCACTTCATTGGGTTTCATTTCCAATTGGCGAGCTAGTTCATCTGCTCTGGGTGACCGTTCGAATTCCTGTTCCAGACGCTCGGCAGCTTTATTAATCTTTGAAATGGTTCCCACCCTGTTAAGGGGGAGTCGAACAATTCTGGAATGTTCAGCTAATGCCTGTAGTATAGACTGACGAATCCACCAAACCGCATAAGAAATAAATTTAAATCCACGAGTTTCATCAAATCGTTCAGCTGCTTTTATCAACCCTAAATTTCCCTCATTGATGAGGTCGGTGAGTGGGAGGCCTTGTCCTTGATAATCTTTAGCAACACTAACCACAAATCTTAAATTTGCTTCAGTGAGTTCTTTTAAAGCAAGGCGATTTCCCTGCCTCACTAATATTGCAAGTTCAACCTCTCTTTGAGGAAGAAGGGGTTCAAAACGGCTGATTTCCTGCAAGTATTTACTGAGAGAACGATTTGCATCACTTCCCAATTTTTTAATTTTTTTCTCCAGCTTGGCAATTTTTTTCTTTCTCTGAGCACGTTTTTTCTCTTGCTCAGCCATAAGCAATTCTTCTTCTTCTGTAAGAGCATCCTGACTATCCTCAGGTTCTAATTCTCCCTCACCCATTTTTGTGGGGATTTGGTCCTTCATTTTTTTTGCTTTTTGAGCTACCGTAAGTTTTTTCTTTGTATCTGGTTTAAATTTAGCTTTTGCCTTTGGAGTAGCAATCTTTTTTGCTTTTGATGGGGTCTTTGCAGCAGTTTTTTTCTTTGACACCACTTTTTTAGGAATAACTTTCTTTACAGCTGGTTTCTTAGGGACAGCTTTTTTAGGAGCTTTTTTGGCAGGCGCTTTAGGTGCGGTCTTTACCTTCGAGGGTGTTTTTTTTGGTGAAGTTTTCACTTTTTTTGTTTTGTCGGTCTTTTTTGCCATCGAATTCCTCTAAATATGAATAGAAAATTAGCCCGATATATTAATGTAACATCCAAACTTTATCCAACAAAAATCATATTATAAATTTGAATAAATTCATCTGGGCTTACTTCTTCCGGTCTCTTATCAGCCCATTTTTCTATTTTCCCCAATTTATATACATCTGGTAGGTTATTTTTTAGTTTTTTTCTCCGTTGAGAAAAGGCTTGTTTTACCAAGTTAGAAAATTTGGTAAAATTCGGTAATTCACCATCTTTTGGGAAAAACGTTAAAACAGCAGAATCTACCTCTGGTTTTGGTTGGAATACGTTTTTTGAAACTATAAACTCAATTTTAACATAACAATACACCTGGCACATTACAGAAATACGACCGTACGATTTATTGCCATGTTTGGAGACAATCCGCTGTGCTAACTCTTTCTGAAACATGAGTATCATCCGCTCCCAATTTTTCCATGCCAGCAATTTGAATAAAATGGGACTACTAATGTAATAGGGTAGGTTCCCAATTATTTTCACTTCATTCTTAGATTGATTCAAATCCCAATCTAAAATATCCCCTTCGTGAATTGTCACGTTTAGATATCTTTTATTTTTAAGATTTGTTACAAGTAGCGGGTCAATTTCCACCACATGTACTTCATTAGTCTGTTTGCTTAAATGATCTGTAAGCGCACCATCTCCCGGTCCGATTTCTAAAATATTATCGGATGCGCAGGGTTGTAGACAATTAATAATTTTAGAAATGGTATTGGGATCTCGCAGAAAATTCTGCCCCCATTTTTTTCGGAAGATATGAGGAGCTTTGGTCATTGGTCGCTTGTCAAATGTAATTAGAACATAGATTAATTTGCGTTTAATTTCTTAAAAAGATTTAACGCTGTTTCAGTGGTGGAATCTGCTACCTCTTCAAGAGAAATTTCTTTCAACTCAGCAATCTTTTTAGCTATATGAAGAACATTTTTCGGCTGATTTTGTTTTCCCCGAAAGGGTTTGGGTGATAGATAGGGTGAATCGGTCTCTACCATCATTCGTTCCAATGGAATATCTCTCACTACCTGTTCTAATTCTTTTACAAAGGTAATCATGCCGGTAAAGGAAATATGAAAGCCGGATTCTAGAACATTTTGCGCAAAACCCACACTGCTTGCAAAACAATGGACCACTCCCTTTTTATTACCACTGTTTTGTATCCCTTCCAATATATCTTCATCTGATTCCCGGCAGTGTACTACAGCGGGGAATTCTAATGATTTTGCCATTTCCAGCTGTTCATGAAATACCCGCCTTTGGACTTTTCTGTCACTGAAATCATAATGGTAATCCAGACCAATTTCTCCTATTGCTACCACTTTTGTGTGGTGAGTAAATTCTTCCAGTTCATACAAATACCGCTCGGGTGCTTTACCGGCTTCATGAGGGTGAATTCCACAGGTAGCAAAAACAGAGGGATACTTTTCTGCTAATTTCAGACATTCTTCAGAAGATGGTAGGTCCACACCAATGGATATAATTTTTTCAACTCCATTATCTTCCGCAGCTTGGATTACCTCATCAATTCTATCAGCATAATCATCATAACTGATATGGGCGTGGGTATCAATAAGTGTCATTCTATCGTAATTCGTGGGAAGGGAGATTTTCCTACTCCCAAATTCGATCCAGCCTTGAGCAGCCCAATATTAGTTTCATTTAATGGTATTGATCCAGCACCCAATATATTGAGAATTGTGGTGGTTTTCTCAGGCATTACCGGATTTAATAGTTGAGAGCCAATACGAAGTACATCAGCAGATAAAGCCAGAGTTGTTGCGGCAGAACCTCCTTGTGAAGAATCTTCTTTAATTGATTTCCAGGGAGCTTTGGCTTCTAGATAACGATTTATTTTTCGAAGGAGAGAGAGAGTGGTTTCAAGAGCATCATGAATTTTCAGTTCCTGAATGAGCTTATTGACAGATTGGGGGGTAGTTTTAGCTTCTGCAAGGAGTTCTAAATCAATTTCATCATAATTTCCGGACTCGGGTATTTTACCATCAAAATGCTTCTGTATAAGTATGGTGACCCGATTTACAAGGTTTCCGTAATCATTGGCCAAATCTGCATTATATCGCTTGATAAAACTATCCATGGTAAAACTGGCATCCATGCCCAAGACCATATCTCGCATGAGATAGTAACGGAGAGGATCTATGCCATACTTATCAGTAATGTCCATGGGGTTTATGACATTTCCCACAGATTTACTCATTTTGGAATCTTCCATGAGCCACCATCCGTGTGAAAAAATAGTTTTTGGAAGGGGAATATCAGATGCCATTAGCATAGTGGGCCAGTAGACGGCATGAGTGGTTAGTATATCTTTTGCCATGAGGTGATAATCTACAGGCCACCACTTATTGAACTTTTCCTCATCACAGCCAAAACCAATAGCGGTGATATAGTTTAAAAGAGCATCAAACCAGACATAGGTAACATATTCCGTGTCAAAGGGTATTTCAATGCCCCAGCTCAGCCTAGATTTTGGCCTAGAAATACATAAATCGTTTAAGGGTTTTCGGAGGAAACCCAATATTTCATTTTTGCGTGTTTCTGGTTTTATAAATTCTGGATGGTTTTCAATATGTTCAATAAGGGCATTCTGGTAATTCGACATCCTAAAGAAATAATTTTTCTCCTTCAGTTTTTTAATCTGTCGGAAATTACCTTCTTCAACTTCTTTTTCAGTTACAAAACGCTCTTCGGATACAGAGTAAAGTCCTTCATATTCATCCAGGTATATCTCATTTTTTTCATAGAGAGTATTTAAAAGCTCCTTGACTCTATCTGTATGGCGGGGCTCAGTAGTTCGTATAAAATCATCATAGCTGATATGAAGGCTTCTCCAGACTTCTTGAAACCGTTTGACATATTCATCGACATGTATTTTTGGCTCTACATTTCTTTTTTCTGCTGCTTCCTGTACTTTCTGTCCGTGCTCATCGGTGCCCGTTAGAAAATACACTTCATCTCCCATGATTCGGTGATATCGTGCCAGCACATCTGCTAAAATGGTGGTGTAGGCATGCCCAATATGTGGCTTGTCATTCACATAGTAAAGCGGTGTGGTTATATAGAATTTCGACATATTTCCTTATGGATTAAAGGGATAATTTAGAATGAAAGGAATACCTGAATGTATGTAAAACTTTATCGCAGGAAGTCATCTTCCTGCCCCTTCTATTTAGTAGAAAAGGTGTGCTGAAGGCGGGGTGCATTTTCTGTGACACTCATCACATGTTAGCCTTCTCCTTAATAAATCAGTTTAATTTTAACCCCAATAATTGTATATTTAAGGTTCAGAGGAGATTTAATTTTATTATGATTGAAAAAATATTACCACTATTTATTGTACTAACAATTTTATCGGCACAGATTGAATTTAATGAAGGACCCTATGGTGCCGAATATTTTGATATTGCCGGCCCATTCACACTAGTTGATCTGAACCTGGAGCTGGGAGATGTGAATTCTGACAATACCGTAAACATCCTGGATATCATTGCTACGGTAAATCACGTTTTAGGATATGATGTATTTACAGATGCGCAGATCGCCCAGGCAGACCTTAATTTTGATGGATCGGTGGATATACTTGATATAGTTGCCTTGGCTAATTTGGTGCTTAGTCCAGAACCTAGCGCTTGGAATTTTGAAACCCAGTGGAACGGAGAGGAAAGCTATATTTTCTTCACCCTTGGCCCCACCAGTAGTACCACACTTTGGAATGACAGTTATTATGATGACCTATTGGAAGATTCTCCTGATAATGTGCATTATTTTTTCTTGTCAGATCGCAGTACTTATTTTCAAGATGTACGAGATGTACGTGGAGAATTTGATTTAATTTTATTGGGAATGTCAGCTGAAGAACAGACGCATTGGAAAAGGCATTTGCATTTTGTGCCCGATAAATGCGACAGTCATGCTGAAGAATTTGTAGATGCGGTATGTGATATTCGCTCTATCAGCATTGATCGGTTCCAGCGCTGGAGAGAGGTGGGGTATCTCGGCAATCCGGCAAACTTTTCTGGCACCTATATCAACTATCTGGCCCATGAAGCTCTGTATTTCAATTATGAATATAATGCTTTGTATGAACCTGATGAAGAGTATGATGAAATCACCGTTTTTGAGAGAGAACATTATACCGGCGGATGGGCATCTTCCATTTACAAAGCCGTTGAATTTCCGTCTAATGGAGATCTTACCGAATATAGCGGGTTGAGTGTTGAATTACTCCGTGGTTGCCCTGATGCGAATATGAATTATAGTGATGCAGGCTGTGATGATTATGACCGCATTGCTCATCTGTATTCCTGTGAAGCTGATAGTTCGGGTTGCCTAGAAATTGCCAGATGGATTACTCCATTTGATCGTCAGCCACATCACCTGACTGATATCAGCCCATTTATTTCTCATTTGAGACCCGGTGGCACACGAGTGATCAAGTTTCAGGAGTCGGGCTGGCCTAACAGTCTGCTCACATTAAAATTTAGACTATATAATGATTTAGAAGATCAGACTTCTTCGCCGCAGGAATACATCCCGGCCTGGAATGGAACGGTTCTGTTTAACCCGGATTATGATGAAAATCGTCCACCTGTTATTTTTACAGTGCCTGAAAATGCTATAAAAGTAGAGCTTGTCTCTTATATAACGGGCCATGGATGGGGTAGTGCTGGATGCTACAACTGCGCTGAGTTTTGTAATTCCCGGCATAATTTTATGGTAAATGGAGGTACAGGAGAATTTTCAAAATCTCATCCGGAAGCAGGAAATAATGATTACTGTATGGAACTAGAAACGATTCCTCAAGGCGTTGTGCCTAATCAATATGGTACGTGGGGATACGGACGTGCCGGATGGTGCCCAGGAATGGATGTTGCCCCATACATTGTTGACATTACTGATTTTGTCAGTATCGGTGAAGAAAACGTCATTGATTATGATGCCTGTCGGGTAGTGGGGAACAACTGTGTTACTCCCCCAACTTGTCAGGGTGACGGATATTGCCCTGAAATTGCCATGTCATCGTACTTGATTATTTCATACTAAAAAATCTGCTGACATTCCCTCTATTTCCTTGCTTGTTTGACCTCTTTGGTCAATAAATTTCATATCTGTAAATTCCTTAGAAATAGCATTTTGATTAGTATTGCACTACTTCAGTTCTCCTGCGATGAAAAGCTTGAGATCCATATTTCAAAAACGGTACAATTTGAGGGGAAAATATATTTATTAGACTCTGAAGATCCGTTTTCAGGGATATTATTTAACGAATATTCCAATGGTCAGCGCGAGTATGAAGGCAGTTATAAAAAGGGAGTGCCAAACGGGACACTGATATATTATTTTGAAAATGGCTTAAAAATGCGTGAAGGCATTTTAAAAAATGGTTCTCCAAAAGGGCGTTGGACATATTACAATTCAGATGGAAGTATAAAAGAAATTAAAGACCATTAATTAATGTCAGTAAAAACAGAATCATCATTCATTAAATGGATATCCATGATTATTTGCACCGGTCTAATGGTGTTATACCTATGGTTGGTGTTAAAAGTTTTTTAATGGGTTATTATGATGTTTGACTGGCTAACCTTGGAATGGCTGATGGCAAACTTGGAATTGGTGGTTTTAGGCATGTTCATAAGTTTGGGAATACTACTTATTTTTCCTATATTGCTCACATTTGAATTCCGAAAATTAGGGAAAAAGGAAAATAATTAAATTGGAATCCTTGTATATACTTATAGGTATTTGCTGTAGTATTTTTGTTCTGTTTTCCCTAAGTGAAGTGGTGACACTGAAAAAGGAAGTTAAAAAATTAAATGGAATTGTCACCCATCTACTTAAAGCAGATAAAACTAACAATAGTCAATCTGATTAGATTCAATATTAAATCCTGTAAATAACTCTTTTTTTCATAATTTATAATACCTGTAAATTACAGACTAATTTTCTGGAAAATTTTTTACCTTTACCAATAATAAATGGCTGAATCTACACAACAATTGCAGGAGAAAAATTCTAAGGTATACACTTTATACTATGCTTTTTTTCTTATCCCTTTAATGATCACAATCTTTGGAGTGATGTTTTTTTTCATGTTCAAGGTATTAACCTATGAAACAAATTCTCCTCATGAATATCTTACAAATGTACAGATTGGTTCTGCTACCAAGCGTTGGCAATCTGCCTATGAATTATCAAAATTACTATCAAACCCAGAGTTAGTACCTCTTGATTCTGGATTTAAAAATAAGATGATTACAGTCTATAAAAAGTCCATTCATGATGATCCTATGGTTAGAATGTATTTGGCATTAGCAATGGGCAGAACAGGGGAACAGGAATTTGGTCCTACACTTATTGAGGGCTTGAAGGATGAAGATGAAGGTAGTCGTATCGCGGCAATAAAGGCTCTAGGTATTTTAAGATATGTACCCAGTGTAGATAAGGTTAAAAAATTCATTCAAGGATCAAGCTCTAACGAGGAGAAACTTGCAGCCGCCATTACCTTAGGATCGCTTGGAGATACATCAGTGATTTCTGAATTACAAAATCTATTGGAAGACGAAGAACCCAATATTCGCTGGGATGCAGCCATTGCCTTAGCAAAATTGGGAGATATATCCGGCAACCCAATTATCAATAACCTATTGGACAGATCGTATTTAAATAATTTCAGCGAAGTAGATGAAGAAGAAAAAGTACAGGCGATATTGGTTGCGATTCAGGTTTCTTCTCAATATCCGTCCGATAATTTTGTAGCCAATCTTTTAAAATTAGCCACATTTGATAATAATATGAAAATAAGGGATATTGCTATAAAAACTTTGGATAAAACCTATAACAGGAAAATATAAATGTCAGAAAAAGTAATACCAAAAGCCTCAATTAATTCAGATTCAGGGAAAGATCTTAACAGAAAAGGATTTCTTGGTTGGCTCTCAATAGGATGGCTGGCATTTGCAGGAGCAACGGGTGGTTTTTTCACCTCGATGATTCGATTTATGTTTCCCAATGTTTTATTTGAACCTCCTCAGTCTTTCAAAATTGGATACCCAGATGACTTTACCATTGGCAAGGTAGATACCCGGTTTAAGAAAAAGTATGCCGTATGGGTTGTACGAAATGATGAAGGAATTTATGCTCTTTCAACAGTGTGCACACATTTAGGATGTACACCAAATTGGTTAGAAGTTGAGCAGAAATATAAATGTCCCTGTCACGGAAGTGGTTTTAGAAAAACAGGTGTACATTTTGAAGGTCCGGCACCGAGACCTCTAGAGCGTCATAGTGTTTCTCTCGCATCTGATGGACAAATAATTGTGGATAAAACCAAGCGGTTTAAATGGGAAAAAGGTGAGTGGGAAATAGAAGAATCATTTTTAAAAATATAATTTATAAATAATCAAATGGCTGAAAAAGAAAAAAAAGAATCATTATTAAGTCGACTTGGTGAATCCCAAGTCTGGAAATCAATTATTCGCTCTGGTGTTCCTCGAAGCAGGAGGCAAAGAATGTATGCAGTATTAGGGAATGTCTTTTTACATTTACATCCTGCTCGTGTTCCCAAACATGCGGTTAAAATTGGCTATACCTGGTGTATGGGTGGCTTGTCTTTTTTCCTATTTGTGGTACTAACTATAACAGGAATTCTGCTCATGTTCTATTACCGCCCTACTGTAGAATATGCCTACACCGATATCATAGATTTAACGGAACAAGTCCCATTGGGCATAATGCGTGAGCTCCATAGGTGGGGAGCCCATGCCATGGTGCTCACGGTATGGCTGCATATGCTTCGAGTATTTATGACCGGATCATATAAACCGCCCCGTGAATTTAACTGGGGTGTTGGTGTATTGCTTATGACAATCACTTTATTTCTCAGTTTTACAGGTTATCTCTTGCCCTGGGATCAATTGGCGATTTGGGCAGTAACAGTTGGAACCAATATGGCACGGGCTCACCCCTTTATCGGCCATGAAGGTCCAGGAGCGTCTCTCTTGGCTATTGGCGATATCAACCTAGTGCATATGGGGTCAGATGTGCGATTTGCCTTATTAGGTGGAAGATTTGTGGGAGAGGCAACCCTATTACGGTTTTATGTGTTGCATTGTATAGCGGTTCCATTTGTTGCCATGATTTTTATGGCGGTTCATTTTTGGCGAATTCGGAAAGACGGTGGTATTTCCGGCCCATTGTAAAATAAGGGATATTTATGAATTACATTAAAGACCTGTTTGATTTTCTGTCAGCACCCACAATTTCTTTTACTCTGCTCACAGTAGCGTTCCCATTTATTTTTCCTCCAACCGATTGGTTTGACAAGAAAAATAAACAATGGGGGATTTATAAACTCTGGACAAATAAAGGTGCGTTTTGGATTTTTATGTCCATCACCTTCTTTTTTATCATTGGATATTTCGATCCCTATTTTAATCTAACCATGACCAAGCCAGATAACATCCCCATCATTTTAATGATATATTCTATGATTTTTGTTATTTGGCTGGGAATGAA
>Ga0208639_1000447_pt1 | contig 31828 bp, 22 predicted proteins | sample ETNtaG_33_FD_185772 | JGI IMG/M metagenome (GOLD analysis project Ga0208639, IMG submission 185772) | Marine microbial and viral communities from oxygen minimum zone, Eastern Pacific Ocean - ETNP201310SV76 (SPAdes) (version 2) | ecosystem: Environmental > Aquatic > Marine > Oceanic ...
GCCAGACTCCGTAGGAGTCGACGACATGAGGGCCAATCGCAAAGTTATGCTAAGCGTACTACTGACATTCATGATGGTCTCAGTGCCATGGGCTGCTGCAGATATCAGCGGCTGGGTCGGTCCCCCTCAAATCGCATCAAGTGGCCAAGATGTCGAGGTAGATGGTTGGAATGTGCCGAGTAACGCAACAATTCTCGACGGTTGGATGACTGCTGACAACAAGATGGTCAACGACGGCAACGGAACGGAATGGCGAGTCGATACAACAACCAATTTTTCTGTAGGCCAATTCAATTTGGCCACCATGGATCATTTCGATGGCCGCCTTTCGATTGAGCCCGACAGTGCGGTAAGTCAAGTGGATGCATTCTTGGGTACCGTCTCATTACAATTTGAGCACGGAACGATTCAAGAATCAGGAAACACGTCCGTTTGGGAGCCGGGCTTGCCGGCTACAGTCAACGGAACTCAAATCGGCAGCACGATGCAAATGCCATATGGTAACCAGCCGTCGAATGCACATTCTGGTTCATTGGTGGCAGCGACTCTGATGAACACCAGTGTTCCCGCGGGAATCGATGCAAGTGTTCACACTGGACTCCCCATTCCATCTCCCATTAATCACTTCAATCTAACATTCTGGAATTGGCGGCAGACCGACACCAATGATAGCATGTGGGTCGAGTACAAACTCGACAATGGCCCATGGACTTGGTTTGCCCCTACAGGTGGTTACAATTCATACACCACATTGAATTCAAGTTCAACTCCCTCTGGCACACCCAACAACAGTACAACATTCCCTGTGTGGACTGATGTCAATGCAACAGGCTGGACCCAAGAAACCTTCAATCTCGATAATCTACCGAATATCAACAACTCTGTCAACATCGAGTTCAGGTGGCGCATTGTCACAGATGTAAACAGCAGCAGCAGTCCGGGCTGGTTCCTCGATGATTTGGGCATAACAAATGTGGGGGGTTCGACCGGGTACTGGCACCATGGTTGTTATTCTATTTCTGCAACATCTTGTCTGTATAGTAACAACGCAATCGGTGTGCTAGAGGGTCATGTTGATCTCACGAATGCTGGAACTGGGTCCGAAATCCAAGTACGATTGGAATGGGATTTAGAAGGTTCGGGTTGGGATAATTTCTGCATTGAATTAGGTGCACAATCTTCCACTGGCACTACATGGACAGATATTTCATCCTCGACCACCGCGACAACTGCAGCCTGTCGGAGTCGAACAGGCGCCATTCCAGGGAATGGGTATTCTTTGCCGAACGGCACTTCATACGGTGATGAAACCAATGGGTTCGTCACACTGGAATTGGCCATACCTTCATCATTTCACAATGGCGGATTAACCGATTTCCGCATTAGGGTTGACACGGATTCCTCCGTCCAATATGGAGGTATTACGCAGGACAATCAAGAGGGGCTGACAGTTGACCGAATCTCTGTCGTCGCTGCCAACGGCTCAATATTGGACGATGACCCACTTTCAAATTCAACTACAATGGTTGCCAGTGGATTGAATGGAGCTACACACGATTGGGCCTACGTTTCAATCGGTGCGGGCGCACTCAGCGGTTCCTATGGATTTGAGGACAGTACTGCCACAGCACCTACGCAAATGGCTCCCGGGTGGTGGGCATCCGGTGACTGGGAGTATGGAGCATTGCAAACATCCACTCTTGGCCCAGTCAGTTGGCCATCAGGTCCATTTGGCCTCGGAACACATCTTGACGGCTCAGCAAATGATGGTTCAATCGACCACCTCTATTCACCGCCTTACAACATCCCTGCAGGTGCCAGTGCACGCTTGACATTTGAGCACTGGATGTGCGCATACGATGGCTATGCAGGTGGGGCCGTATTCATCTCCACCGATAACAACACTTGGACACATTTCGATCCAGGAAACAGTTGGTATGACAAAACAGGGTATACTTGGGGAACTGGAACACTACAAAATGTAGGGATATTTGACGGTTCAAACCTTGTTGGTATCAATTTCCCATATTGTTCGGGCCCTCGAAATTTGTGGGAACATAAGGTCGCAGATTTGTCCATATATTCTGGACAAACTGTTTGGTTTAGATTCACTTACGAACCCTACTCCTCAACTTTCTATGAACACGAAGGCTGGTATATCGATGATGTTGGGCTTGAAGTAGACTATTTCTACGACGAAGGAGCTTGGATTTCTGATGTGATTCAGACCAATAATCTGGGGAACGGTTTCATCGATATTGATGGCATGGTGCCTGACGACACTTGGGCTACTGCATCAGTTCTTGACACCTCAGGAAATACGATTGCAGGTTTTTCTAATCAGTCATTCCCAGTCTCTCTACACGGGCTTGACAAAGATGCCTATCCAAGTATCCGAATCCAGATTAACATGGGGACGGATAACCCCTTCCTAACTCCTCTCATCGATGCTGTTCATGTCGGTTCTATCCGCTTGATGGATGCGCGTGGAACGGGCAATGGTTGGGATGTTGCACCGACATTGGATCTCTGGAATGGAAATCTGACTAACAATGGGTCTTCTGTTCTACAAATAACCAGCGCGTTTACACATTCGAGTCGGCCCATCACTTCGATTGATTTCACAGGTGTGGGTTCTCAGGTCACCATACGTGCAATCGATGCGAGTGGTTCCACCGTCGGACAAACAGGTCTTACAGGCACCATCAATTTCCTTGAGCCACAACCTGGTTTCGGTATCCAAATTGAGGTCAATCCAGGCGGACGTATCTCATCACTTTGGGCCGAAGGAGAATTTGGTCAACCCGCCGTAAATCCCCAAGCGGATGTAACCAGTGATGGTACCGTTGACTGGAGTTTCCCTACAGGGACTGTTTATGGTGCCCACGGATGGCAACAGATGCTCTATGAAACGACATCTTCAGCAGGGACAACAACCCATAATCAGGACACTGCATCGACAAATTTCAACGTCGACTCCTCTGGCTCGACCGTATCTGTCCTCATTCCTGAAGATGCGACGGTTCGAACTGCAGTTGTTTCCGCATCTGTCTCATCTCTAACAAATCCAACCCCTTCTTCAGTAGATCTTTCAATCGGTTCATCCCCCGCCATTACATTCACAGATGGTTACACAACGACGAGCCTTTCACCTTCGACGATTGCATACATCAACATGGTTCAACCAACACATACTCAGCAGCAGACGGGGCGAAATTGGCGTGTTGTAGAATTTGATTTGTCAACCGGTGGATTGGCATCTGTTGACATCAATGCAATCACCCTCGGCTATTCGATATCTGAAAATATCACTGGATTGACACAACAGATGGTCGATTTCCAACGTATTACTATCGCGCAGGGTGCTGGCGAAAGTGTCGATATCCCCGTGACCTACAATGCGGATGCAGGTGCCGTGATTTTCGATGGTGGAATCCATCATGAGTTGATGATAACCAATTATCCATTCACAGTTCCTAGCACACTGTATCCTGATGGAAACGTCGTTGAAATCACCACACGCCACCATCATTTGTATGACAATGACGCAATTGCTAAGATTACCTTCACAGGTGTTGCTAGTGATGGTACACACATTGTCTTTGAAGTCGCAAACCCCTCGACAACGGCCACATTTAGTCAGATTTCAGGCGCTGCCCAATTGCCAATGGAATCTGATTGTAGCGTTACAGAAAGTGCCGATGTTCTTGAGATTGATTGGCGATTCCGCGTATCGTGGACATGGGATGACGTGACGCAAATCGATTGGTCTGCGCTCAGTTACAATGTCACTGGTGAAGCCATTGCGCCGGCACAGGCACAATCAGGTGGTTCTGGTAGTCAAGCTGTCGAGAATGACCTCGAGGTCAGCAGTTTCGAGGTTTACGATGACCAAGGCCGCCACCTATCCAATCAATTCTCGCCAGATTATCCATTCCACTCCCGTAGTGGACACAATGTATCCATTAGTGGAAGTGTCCGTTTCCAGAATACGGTTGATTTGAGGCCACTTCAGAGCGACTTCGCGATGATTGTCAATGTCTCCGGTGCCGAGATGCCATTGGTTTCAGATGGTGATGGTACCTTCTCCGGAAATGCACCACTCTCAGTTGCTGAATCTCATACCCTATGGCCTAGCATTGGCCGTGTTGGTCCGATCACCGGGTCTACTGGAGCGAATGATTCGACAACAAGTCCACCTACTGTCACAGTCATGATGGACGACGAGGCACCGGTTGCCAGTTCATTCCTTGTCTCAACGTCTGTCGGGCAACTCGATGCCAATGGCTACGTGTGGGATCCAATCAATCCCTTGACAGTCCACATCACTGTTTCCGATGCACAAGATCGTGATGACGAGGTCATCCTACACTATTGGCGCGAAGGCATTGATGATCTCAACAGTGATGGCTTCGCACAGAGTTCTGAATATCTCACTATGACCGAAAATCTCTATCCATTACGAAGTGGTTCACAACAGGTTTCATTCTCCAATATCCAAGTTGCAACAAATGGCTTCAACGCCAAGGTTAGTCTGTGGCTCGAAGGGGTCGATTGGGCCGGAAATAGTTACCAAGAAGGTGGCACCGGTGGAGGTCCAGGTTTGTCGTCTGATTGGGCCACATTGCAAACAGCACAAAACACCGAAACAACTCTGTTGAACACAGGTTTCTCTCTCGATACGTGGAATGAACATCTTCTCGCGAATCAAACTCACACCTTCTCAATGATTATCCAAGACGCCAACGGCGTCCAAACATTGGATGACATTGCCGTGTACCTTGCCGGGCAATCGTACTCCCCCCTCGGTCAATTCAACTATGACCCCCGTCAAGACATCCTCTCCACTGTAGCAAACAGCCACGTCCAACCACTTTCTGCAACGGTCACCCCTATGACTGCCGACACATCGAGATTGGACATCACATTCAGTATGGATTGGGATACACCAACTTCACAGAACTGGTATGTTCCGGGTGTGACTGTAACAGATGATACTGCAACCGTTGCCAATCTCAACAATCTCAACGCATTGCGATGGCGTCTAGACAATGTTTTAGTTGCAGTTGCGACAGATTTGATTGATCTCACACCACCAATTTCCGAAGGTAATTCTACCATACTCAATGTGCAAGAGGGTGATGAACTCATTGTCGAGGGGACGGTCAGATACAGTGCCACTTCAGTCCCAATATTGGTGCCTAACGAAGGCCTTTCCGTACGTGCCCAGGTTCTTGTCGGAAGCGTCGTCGTAGAGAAGGTGGTAGAGGTACAGTCTGGTGGATTGTTCAGTGCCCCTCTCGTGCTGCCTGCAAGGACGCCACCGGCCCAACAGTTGCCGATTGAATTGGTGGTACTCAACGTTCCTGGCGCTGGCACCTCACTGGCCAATACAGACTCTAGCATCATCATCGACAGCAATGCTCCCGAGGTCGTCTTCGACCAATTCCGCTTCCCAGCATCTTCCTTGTTGCGATTAGAGAGCGACCAATTGAGCACCGTACAAATCGACATTATCATCGAGGATTCAGGTGGTATGCCTAGTACCAATCTAACGGTTCACTGGGATTTCTATCGAAATGGTTTGCCACGATTGGGAATGGGCGGTGTTGGAGAGTTGCAATTTGTGAGTGTTGAAGGAGAACAAACTCACTACGCAAACCAACTTGATATGCGGTCGGCAGATGGGGGGAAGCTGTTGGATGGCGATCAAATCAGTGTCTGGTTTGAGGGTGCCGACTTGGCTGGCAATGCACTTGAGGGCGAGGGCACAGAGGATGACCCGCGATTTCCATTGCTCGAAATCATCGAATTTGATTGGAAACATTCCGCTTGGACAATATCGCCGATTGCACCGGAGTATGGGGAATCAGTAGAAATTCAGGCAATTTTCGTCAACGAAGGTTTGCGTGGTGGCAGTATCAATGTCACACTTGTTGAACAAAGAGACGACGATTGGCTCATTCACGACTCAAAAACGCTCAATCTGACATCATTGGATACCGATGCAACCCTCCTGTTTGAGTGGGAGGCTTGGAAGGCTGGGACTGCTGAACTGTACATATACATCGATGGAGACGCCGAAAATCCAATCCCAGTCGACGAATTCCAAGTCAGTGGTGAAGAGAAAGCAGATGGTGCAGATTCCACAACTGTTTTCCTCTTCGCTATTGTGGGCGTCTTGGCCGTAATTGTTGTCGGTTTACTGGGTGTCATCGTATTGCGGAAACCAAGTGAATCGATAGATGAATATCTCGAAGAAGCATGGGATGATGAACCCCAAGAATCGTTTGGCGCCACCCCTGGAATCCGCCTTGATTACGAAGAAGATACGCTTTGGAATACCGTTTCAAGACATGGAATCTATGACAAAGATGCCTTCCTTGCACACGCTCGTAAATATGACCGGGATCGCGATGGTTTCCTCGATGCGGAGGAACTAGATCGTGCGGCTACGGATTTCACAAACCTGATGTCACAGCAAACCAAAACATCTGAGGAAGAATACCCACTTGATTTCAATGACGACACCGTTGGCCACATTATTGAGTCCCATGGAATTCTTGACAAGGCAGCCTTCCTACACTTCGCCAATTCGTATGATGAAGATCAAAACGGATATCTGAAACACAGTGAATTGAGTCAGGCAGCTGCTGATTACATAGAAACGAATCGCAATGTACCAGTTCCGGTCCAAGAAACACCAGATCCGCGTTTACTTTCAGTTGCCGAGGTCCGTTCAGCCCTCCCTGATTGGTCAGAAGACAAGGTGAATGCTTGGATGGACAAGGGTTGGACCGCACAGCAGATCATCGATCAACATGCAGAACCGATTGCCCCCCTTGCACCCGTAGGATTCGGAGAAGAATACACAGCCCCTGAACCCGAACCCGTCGCCGAAATTGCCGAGGAAGTCGTAGAGACTGAAGTGATTGTAGAAGTCGAAGAAGAAACTGGGGCCTCTGCAGCATCTCTAAAGCGCTTGAAGAAAGCAGAGTTGGTCGAACTCGCAACACTACAGGGGATCGACAGTAGTGGAACAAAAGCCGACATCATTTCTCGACTATTGCGTTGAAACTGTTTCTGGCGTTTCTCGAAAATGTTTCGAAACGGTTTCCGAAACCTTACAGAAACGTTTCCTTTATAGACCGGTCCGATTAGATGGCTGTTTGAGGGAGAAATCCCTCATGATGGGATGCGGCATGACTACTAGCGAAGAGCGAAGAAAATCGGTTACAAAAGAGATGGCCAGTTTACAAGGGGAGGTGGAGGACCTCCGCAAACTAGTCAACACGTTGCTGACCATCATTATGGAGGAAGCAGACGGAGTACAGTCTGGAGCGGCACCAGTTCACGCGGGCACACCTCGCGCGGGCATTTCCATGTGACACATGGGATGAAAACAGCATGAGAATAGAAGAAGCTTGGATACAGGCATCAGAAACCACAGGCGCCGATCAAATCGGTGCCGAGATGGGGACGGGTTTCGCAGTCCTTGTCTTGTCACTAGAAGTGGCATGGTGGATTGGATTCGGTCTATTTCTGAAAAAGCGAAGTGAACGCAACTCAGATGGCGCCTAATTAACCCTTGATGACACAAAACGGCCGTAATTTGGCCACGGGTCTAGCCAGTCCCGCATCTGTCGTCAATCGTATGACCTGATCTACATCTTTGTAGGCATCTGGGGCTTCTTCAGAAAGTACCTTCGGTGTATTTGCGTACACTGAGATGCCTTTCGCCGCCAATTCCTCCTGAAGTGCCAAACCATCGATTGAATTTCGGGCTTGAGTTCGCGATAGTTGACGCCCGGCCCCATGACATGAAGACGAAAACGCATCGTTCGAACCGGAAATTGGTCCCGCGAGTACGTATGATGCTGTACCCATATCACCTGGAACAAGAACGGGTTGACCTACACCACTGAATTTCGAGGCCAATTCACTGTGGTCTCCACCCAGTGCTCTAGTTGCTCCTTTCCTGTGAACACAACAATTGCATGTCGAACCGTGGACGACATGTTGTTCGACTTTTGCAATATTGTGACATACATCGTATATTACCTCCAAATCCCCATCGGTCCCGAGATGTGCCCGAAGTGTATCTCTCAATCTCTGTGTCAACGCACTCCTATTGGCAAATGCGTAATTTCCAGCGGCTTGCATTGCCTCAAAGTAAGCTTGTCCTTCTCTGGAATGGAATGGTGCAGCGGCCAATTGCCGATCAGGCAAGGTGAGGTCCCAATCTTCAGCGTACCATCCTTCAGCAGTTTGCTTGTAGCGTGATTCCAGGCCTGAAACATGATCTGAACAAACCTGATGCCCTAGGCCTCGTGAACCCGTGTGAATCATTGCAGTCACCTGTCCTTGCCGTAAGCCAAATGCGTTGGCTGCCTCAACATCAAGAATATTTTCGACGACTTGAAGTTCCAAGAAATGGTTGCCTGAGCCTAATGTTCCCAAGGAAAGAGATCCTCTTTTCATAGCACGTTCTGAAAGACCCCTTTCACTTCCTTCGAGTAGACCATTTGATTCCATTGATGCCAAATCATCATGATGACCCAGTCCGAGTTCAACAGCAGCCTTCGCTCCTTCTGAAAGGATTGATTCCATTCCGGATTCCGTCAAATCGACGCCACCTTTGGCTGAGGGTCCCGCCGGAATTCTTCCTTTGAGCCTCCGACCGAGTTTTTTCATATCGTGTAGATCTTTTTGCTCCAAATCTAAGGCACACAATCGGACGCCGCAGTTGATGTCGAATCCAACACCACCCGGAGAAATAACGCCACCTTGATCGATATCTGTTGCGACCACGCCACCGATTGGGAAACCATAGCCAAAATGGAAATCAGCCATGGCCCATGCATTGCCAACAACACCGGGCAGTGCGGCTGTATTGGCCAATTGTCCGGGTGATTCATCGGTTTGATTCGACAAGTGCTGAGAATCTGCAACAAGCATAGCATCGACTCTCATTGCACCGTGTTTTTTGATGCGGTGCAAACCGGCACCTGCCGGCTCAATATGCTCACGCCACGTGTCACTCACACCCTGCGCTAACATCGGTGTTTGAAGTCGCTTTCGGCGACGGCACCCTATGGGTGCCGGCCGACTCATTCATGAACGGCCTTCAATTCCGGTCTATTGAGGATGCCCATGGCCTTCGGCGACATCGACATACCCTATTTCCACGAACAGGGTTTTGTTCGCAAGGTTTGCCGCGTCACGGATTTGTGGTTTTGGACACGCGACACCTCTCGAGAAACTTCAGGTGACACAACGGAAGATGAGTACACTTTCATCGGGGCCCCCATCATTCAGGGTTATCCTCAACGTGGAAAGGCCTTGAAAGATGCCATGCGAGAAACCTTCCTCAATTACTTCGAGGAGCATTCCCATACGCGTGTTGAACCTTACCCTGTGATTGCCAGATGGCGTGATGATATTCATCTCACAATTGCATCGATCGCTGATTTCCAACCGCATGTTACCAGCGGAATCGCCCCGCCCCCAGCGAATCCATTGACCATATCTCAACCTTGCATCCGCCTCACAGATGTTGCCGCAGTTGGCCGTTCTGGACGCCATTTGACCACATTTGAAATGATGGCACACCACTGTTTTAATCGTCCTGACGACGGTGATGTGAAATATTGGATGGAAGAGTGTATTCGATTCTGCGATGATCTTTTTGTGAACAGATTGGGCATTGACCCCAATGAAATCACCTACGTCGAAAACCCGTGGTCTGGTGGCGGCAATGCAGGTCCTGCTGTCGAGGTCATCGTCGGTGGACTTGAACTCGCAACCCTTGTGTTCATGAATTTGGAAGAGCGCGACGATGGGGATGTCGAAATCAAAGGAATACGCTATGGGGAAATGCCACTACAAATCATCGATACTGGCTACGGTCTTGAGCGATTTTGTTGGGCTGCTGCTGGAACACCAACAATTTACGAAGCCATTTATCCAGAAACTGTCGCTTGGTTGCAGCAAGAATCAGATTTCCAATCCAGTTTGTCTCAACTTGGAGATATCGACATGGATTCTTTACTCTCAGAGTTATCTCGCCTCGCTGGCATTCTGAACATCGATGTTGGGACGGATGTAGAATCTCTATACAATCGATTGTCTGAGCGGCTTGAGGATCGAGGGTTTTCAATTTCTGTGGAGCAATTGAAAACTGTAACCGAACCCCTGGCATCCATTTACGCAATTCCTGATCACATGCATGCTCTATGCAATATGCTTGGAGACACATTGATTCCATCCAATGCCAAGGCGGGCTATCTAGCACGAATGCTTGCGCGCAGAGTTTGTCGCATGAAAGATGACTTGGGCCTCAGCATGAGTCTATCCGATTTGGGCGCTCATCACATGGATGTCAATCTGGACATGTCCGGCTTTAATCAGTCAAGAGAGGGAATTTTGACCATACTTCAGTTAGAGGAAGCACGGTATCATGAAATGTTGCGAAAAGGTGAGGCTGCTGTAAATACAGCTCTCGCAAAGTTAGCCAAGGATGCAAGTAATGCCCCCGATGAAATTCTATTCCGACTTGCTGAAGAAAGAGGGCTACAGCCAGATATGGTTGCCAGTATCGCCAATCGCCTCGGCTGGGAAAATCTAGGAATCCGAGTCGGTTTCGCAGCGGATATGGCCGAAAGAAATGCACAACAGACCAAGGCTGCGGCCAAAGCAAAGGGCAAGCAGAAATTGGTTGCTGGAGATTGGCCTTCCACCATCCGCCGTTACTATGATGACACTTCACAAACTCAGTTTGAAGCAACCGTCCTTCATTGTGCCGAAATTGAATCATCAGCACTCAATCTATCCAGCGAGGTCCAAGGGACCCCGACACATGCAATCATCCTCGACCATACACTATTCTATCCAGAAGGTGGTGGGCAATTGGGTGATTCTGGAATGCTAGGTGGTGCAACTGTTTTCGACACCCACATCGATGGCGATGTCATTCTGCACCTTACAGATGCCCCTCTTGCTGGAACGGTGAACGGAGAAGTGTCGTGGGAACGTCGCAAACAACTGATGGATCATCACACTTCAGTACACATCATCGGTGGGAGTGCACGTGCATTACTGGGTCCACACATCTGGCAAGCCGGTTCATCCAAGGGTGAGCGTTATGCGCGCCTCGATGTCACGCACTTCCAGCGTCTAACTCGAGATGATCTCGACGCCATTGAAGATCACGCCAATGCAATTATTGCAGCCAATCCTCCCGTGGAAAAAATGGTCATGGAACGCGCTGAAGCAGATGCTCAATTTGGTTTTGAATTGTATCAGGGCGGCCCGCCCAAGCACAGTCAAATTCGTATCATTCGAATTGGTGAACACGATGTTCAGGCCTGTGGCGGCACGCATCACGACCAAGCAGGCGAAATTGGGGAGGTTCGCATCATCCGCAGCAGTCAAGTCCAAGACGGGGTGGAGCGGTTGCAGATTGTGGCCGGGGAAACTGCACGCGAACATGCCCGTCGGCAGGAGCGCCTGTTGGCAGAATCTGCAGAGGCCTTGGGTGTCTCTGTAGATGACCTTCCAAAGACCGTGAATCGTTTCTTCGAGGAATGGAAATCACAGCAGAAGAAGATTGAGACACTCGAGGCTGAAATCGTTAGACTACGGACCAGTGGAGGTGGTGATGAGGCTGTTGAGAAGGATGGAATTCGCTATATCGTGATGGAAGCCACTGGCGAACTCAAACAGATGCAGAACATGGTCGGTGAACTGACTCGTGACGCATCCAAACCCACGGTTGCTGTTGTTGGAAGCCGCGAAGGTGGAGGCAAATTGATTGTCGCCATCACCGAAGGCACAGCAGCAGCAGAATCCCACAATGCGGTTGAGATTCTCAACGCCATTTCTAGTCACATTGGTGGTGGTGGTGGTGGTCGACCAACCTTCGCTCAAGGTGGTGGCTCAAACGCTGATGGACTCGACGCAGCATTGGATGCGGCAAGAGTGACACTTGACCTGTGATCTCAGTCCTGCAGCGAAAACCTACTATTCGTCCATTAATTGCTGAACATCTTCTGCGAACAGCGTGGGTTCCCAATCGAGGTCATCCCACCGAACACGTTGCTGGTGGTCTTTGTCAAGAATGATGGTTGCCGTCGAATGATCGACCAAATAATCGGGATGGTGTCTACCCGATGTATTGTTTGAATCATCCTCATAGGTGTTGTTGGCGTATGTTTGCAATCCGACATGGAAGGCTTCCCAAACCGGTTCAAGGACAGCCACATCACCAGTCAAATGCGGCCACGATAAATTTCGCAATGTTGCATATTGGTTGAGGTTGTATTGTGAGTCCCACCACGGGTCTACAGTGATGGATATGATACTGAAATTCGTGCCATAATCACCCGCCAACTCTTGACTTATCCAACGCAAATTCGAGCTGACGACAGGACAGACATCAGGGCACCGGGAATAGATGAATGAAACCACAAGGACTTGCCCATCATAATCTGAAAGGTTCGTCATATTCCCATCGGTCTTTGTTAGACTGAATTCACTAACAGCATATTCGGGGTCATTTCCAGGTAAATCATCACCATGGAACGCATCGAGTTCTTCAGCAGGGGCTGTGCAGCCTGGCAAGAAGATGCAAATGGCCAGTAAGATTGCCATAACCTGCTTCATTATACCACTTCACAATTCATTGGGTACAGGTGTTTGATCCATGTGCAGGAAGGCAAAGACTGCCCACCATGTGACGATATCCCATGAGTGCGCTAAATTCTCAACCCCTGTGGCGTTATCCGTCACCATGTACTCTTCTAACGTTTCCAATTTGTCGCAAGTTTTGTGATAACATGGAAATCCATCCACTACTCCATTCCATCCGAGTGTGGCGACACCAATTTGTTGGAATGAATCATGGTCACTGCGCGCAGTAGGGGATTCGTAAATGGCCACAGTATCCTCGTATTCGATTTGCCACAATGGGTCTTCGCCACCTGCCGCCCATTCCGCAGCACCTCTTTCCATCTCATATGCGAGGTCCAGTGCATCAGCACCAATCCATTCTGCAAGATGGAACATTCCGGGTTGGTCGACAACATCCCCACTTCCATCTGGTCCCAAATAGACTGAAAGTGCGTAGTTTCCAGGATAATTGACACCGGCCATATCTAGATTCAGATAGTTGCTTACGGTCACACCAGATGGTAGGTCATCAGCGAATGCACCCGAGCCCCACAATCCTTCTTCTTCGCTAGACCATAAGCAGAATACCATGGTTCTTCGAGCATCAAAACTCGCTAGTGCTCCAGCGGTAGTCAACACCATGGCTGAACCAGCAGTATTGTCATACGCACCTGTGCGTGTACCATAACCAGACTCATCGGTTCCAGGGATGATTCCAATCGGTGACGCATAGGGTGCGATGTCGAAATGTCCGCCGAAAACCAACCACTCATCAGGGTACACCGTTCCATCCTTGTAACCACAAATGTTGGCTGCCCAAAGTGTTCCTGATTGGAATCTATGAACTTCAGTTCTCAAGCCGAATCCAGTGAGAACACCTTCAAAGTAAGTAATTGCATCTTCATATGCGGGATTTCCATTTCCAATCCATCTGTCAAGGTAGCCCTTTGCACCATCGGCGGGATCAAGCGGGTCTGGTGTTTCATCAGTGATGAAATCCACCCATTCGTATACGGAGCGACCATCGACCCATCCACCTGATGCTTCGACACCATCATCCATGGTCAAGTCTGAACGCTGCGGTCGAGTGGTCTCAAACGTCTTGATTGCGGCCGCGCCACCATCTGAATCGTGTGCGGCAAGCCAATTCCAAGTTCCATTATCTCCATTGTCAGTTACGGTTACCGCACCGCCATTGGAACGATCTTCGGCCCAATCACCCCATGATTCATTGGCTGCACGCACAGGCCAATCTAAGCGACCATATTCTCCAATCAGTAGTGTTGCATGCGGATTTCGTGGAGGCAAAAGCCATTCCACACTCGTGCTGCTACCAGATTTCAAATCAAGGACGGTGCCATTCTGCGCTCGTTCACTACCAGGGTCAATGACGAAGTATGGAATGTAGACACTCAAATCAGCGCGTGCAAGGAGGGTGACTTCAGTCCAATCTCCTGCTGTCAGCGCACCGTTAATTCCCAAATCCTTCCCAGTGGGTGGAGTTGCATCTTCTGAGCCGAAACAGCCGGATAATGGTGTTCCTAGTAAGAGGAAAGCCATCAGGAGAACGGCCGGCACTCGCGAACGCATGGGTTGCCGACCATGAAGGCCTATCTGAATCAATCGGCCTGACGAACGGCTTATGCATCGACGTTTCGGATTTCATGTGTTTGATCTGCAATCATGAATTCTAGCATGGCTGCCCACAATACGAATTGGATACTCTTCTCAAGTTCTTCTTGGCCACCGACTTCGGAGACCATATTGTCTAGTGTATCAGTGGGTGAATGGTAAGCAGAATAATCGTCATCATATGCACCCAAATGGAAGATGGTTTGCGCTCCTAGATTGCGGAATGTGACATGGTCTGAACGGCCAAAGGTGTCCTCATGAACATCCATGACTAGATTTGAATGTTCATCCCAATGTTGGTCACAACCTGAACCATATGAGCCATCGATGGTCAAATTCCTAGGGGCTTTGAGAATGTTGAAGTGAACATTGTCAAGTACGTTTGTGATCTCCACATCTTGTACATCCGGGTCAATATCTGGTCCCGACCATGCGTGGTATGGGAATGGGTCACCATTCGATTTGTGTGCTGGCCAAGAAATCCCCATCATGTCCATGTTGATGTAAAATTCCAATTCTTTGTCCTTTGGAAGACAATAATCACAGTCATTTGTCGCGAAGGCATTGGATCCTCGCAATCCTTCTTCTTCACTTGACCAGAGCGCCAAAAATGTGTCACATTCAACAGTCAAATCCACCAATGCTCTAGCAAATAGTAGCATCGAAACAGTGCCGGCTGTATTGTCATACGCGCCTTCGTACGTGCCTGCAAGGCTGCCGGGGGGGGCCACGTCCATGTGAGCTCCCATGCCTTGCACGCATGAGTCTGAGCGCCCTTCTTTCCATGCGATAACATTCAGGCTTTCAGGTTGCGTTGGATTACCATGATCGATGACTCGCATCAAATGAGTCTCATAACCCAGTCCTTCGAAATGTCCTTTGAAATAGACTGCTGCCCGCTCAAGTTGCGGATTTCCAGTCCCCATCCATCGATTGATGTATCCCCCACATTGGCTGGAATCTGAACACACACTGGTGATGAAATCCATTTTTTCAAACCATTCTTCTCCACTCACAATTGGTGTGCCATTTTGAACTTCGATGGAAACGACTTCGCTTGAGCCACTTGGGTACATCACAGTCAAATCGACTTCCGTAACGTAAGGTGTTAGCAACAACCTTCCATTCAACTCATCATCGGTTACAGTGACAATTCCCTCTGGGATGGCGGAACCATTGACAAACAGTAACACATCATCTGGTACCGACAATGAATGGCCATTTCCTTCTAGGGTGAATTGGTGCCACTCACCCGTGCGCAGGACTGAATCAGACGGGTCTTCAAAATTGATTTGCAGGATGGATTGAACAGATTTCTTCGCCTCATCCGCATCCCCAAAACAACCGGACAACGGTGTTCCCAATAATAGGAAAACCATCAGAAAAACTGCCGGTGTTCGTGAACCCATGTGCAGCGGACTGACAACCCATATCTGAAACAATCGGCCGCGAATTAACCATTGTTTAGCAAGACGCCACGATAGGGTTGATCAATATCGAGTTGTGCGACATACAAACCACTTGTAATGCAAGACATGTATGCATACCCATCATGGTATTCAACTGCCCAAAGGAATGGAATCCACCCGAAGTCGTAGTATTGACTGTCGAGTGGTTCACCATACTCGCTGCCATGAGGGAGATAGAAGGCCAACGTCGCTTCCATATTGGTTGAATTTCTGTCTTGGCCATTGTATCCTGCATGAATCAGAGTTTCGACATCCACAATCCACATTCCACCGTGATAATGACTGACGTATAGCCGTCCATCCCATGTGCCACCATGGCTGTTGTCGGGGAGGTCATCATCATTGGTAGGGAAGTAAACACTATCCAAATTGTGAGGGCTAAACAATAGCCACTCGTCACTGTTGGCGTGATCATTACAAGAACTTCCGAAGCAGTGTGACCATGCGGTTGGGATTTCCCATGAGGAATACAAACTAGGTTCAAAGTGCATATTGCCATTATTCATCGTGAAGTTCGTAGTATCCAGTAGGTATACCAATCCAGTTCCTACTGAAGTTTCAATCACTTCGACAGCAAGAACGGTGAGGTGACGTTTGCTATCGGGTCCCCCAAGATGGCTGGTGTCGACCATTTCAGGAAATGGTTCAGCATAGTGGATGTATGATGCACGACCGCCATTCTCGTTTCCAGTGGGACCACTGTCCAATTCACCATCCCCATCAAGGTCAGCGAAATCATCCCAATGGCCGACTTCAGGAGCCCGCCAATTGCAGGCAGCTTGTGTACCACCGCTTGCTCTACAAGTGGATCCGTGCCAGAGATATTCCGCGGGAGAGTTTGTTGGGTGAGGAACATCCGAGATGTCAAAAATTCTCAGACCTGCTTCCCAATATGCTCCGTAGATGTAGGTTCTGCCATACCGTGGATCGTTTTCATCTTCACCTGGCCAAGTTTGACTGGTCATGTCATGAATGTAAATCCAACCACCGCGAGTTGTTTCCCAAGCGACTTCCGCTTCACCGATTTTCACAATTCGAGGCAGGCTATTTTGCAAGTCGAAGTTGAGATGGGCGATGGTAATCCCTCCACACGCATCACCTTGACCAATATCACAAGCGGAGTATTCTGGATTTGCAACGAGAATATACCATTCATCATCAATCATCTGAGTGTATAGGTTGTGGGGCCCACTAGGATGGTCGAAATCGAACCATGAATCCACATAGTGAGGGTTTGTTTTGTCTGTAACATCAATCAGAGTCACGCTGGTTTGAACCGGGTCATCCCAATTGCCAACGTTAGGGTCTGCATATCCTGAGTCGACGAGTTGATTTTGCAAAATCAAGAATTCATTGCCGTTGTATTCTAGATATTTTACATCAAGAACTTGCGTGTTTGGGTCATGATATACCCCCATTACTGTCGTATTGGTTGGGTCTGTAACATCGGTGATGTGTACGTCATTCCATCCGGCTTGGTAAGCATATGCGCGCCCATCGGGGGCCGTCATCACCTGAACTTCTGCATTTCCGGGGCTGGTCAGTTCATTGAAATCAGCAAATTCAATGTTTGAACTGCTCATATTGTGGTGAGTTGGGTCTCTGTGGTCATGTGATTCATCTTGAATCAGAGGATCATCTTCCAACGATTTTTCATCTGTTGAATCTGAATCCTCACCCATGTCCATCATGGCGAGGAATCCTAGAGAAGCACTCCCGAGGAAAAGGAGACCGGCGATTACCAGTGCTTTCCCCGTCTCCATGGCCCACCGACCCTTTGGGTCGGTTTGTATTTATCTACAGACGGATACAGAGTGGCATGCGCGGTTGGACACTCGCCCTCCTCCTCGTGTTCCCGCTGATTTCTGGTGTTGCGTTTGCACATGAGCCAGACACCTTCACAGTCATTGTCCGTGAAGACAGTCACTCACCCGTTGAGGTCAACCTCGTCGTCAATGACACAGTGCAATATTACAATGTAGACAATAGGGCGAATATCACCCATGAGATTGGTTTAGATCTCAATGGCGATGATGATTTTGATGATGCAAATGAGTTTTCATCCGGTGTCCTTCACAGTGAATGTGATTGGGACAATGACAGCGATTGCCGCGTTGCATGGATTTTCGCCATCAATGATACAGCATTGGTTGGAAATTACATTCTTTCTGATTTGCTTTCAGATGGCAGTGAAATCGAAGTACGCCTCAATATCGCAGCAGACGATCACAGTAATTCAGCGCCAACCATCGGTGAGTGCTTTGGTGATTGTGAAGAGGACGAATCTGAAACTAAGATGAAGCGTTCAAGCCAAACTGATTTGCAGAAGGGATTGATGCTTGCAGGTTTGATGATGTTTGGCGGAGCATCAGCCCTCTTTGTCGCCGCACTCATGCAGCGGGCGTGAGTGCTGGAATCAGAGACAACATCATGGCTTCCGCGGAGAATGTCAATGTCCATTCAAGAATGGCAGACTCCACTAAATGGCCGGTGGCGACTAGCACAGTCATGGCTTGGAAAGAGATTACAGCGATAGCAAATAGTGCCCAACGAATTTGATGGATTGGAACTCCTCTCCAACTGACCTCTGAATCTAAATTACCACGTGCGTATGCGAGAGTTGCAATCCAAATTTGTGCACACCAGAAAATGTTCATCGCCCAGAAAATATGCATGATAATACTCGTATTGAACGGATGCGCGACAATTTGCATCATTGAAAAACCAATAATGATTCCCGAGACGAGTGCAACAACATTGCTAATTTCCCGTTTTCTTCCTTCAGGTTTGGTTCTGTGAAAAATTTCGAAGGAGAGGAATATCATCACCAGACCGCCCAAAAATAGGCCGAAATTGAAGACGGCGCGCTCAGGCATGAAAGCACCAGCAGAAGAGATGAAGGGCGGAAAACCATCCTCGAAAACCAGCCCATCATTATCAAAGTCATCCGATACTTGATCTCTCAAATCCAGAGGCTCATCGCGTTCACCACCGCCAAGTTGCATCATCACTTGGCTAACCAAACAAGATCCCAAGACAAGAACAACTCCAATTTGTATGGCTCGACGCAAGAAAGCATCATTCAGGAGTCGACTCATTCCAACAACCTCAGTGCTTCAACGTCGAACAAACTTGCGGCACGTGCGAGCGCCTCCTCGATTGAGAACCATCGCACCTCTTCGATTTCATCGGGTTTTGGGGAAAAGGACAAGTCATTAACAACGTCACATTTGTAGGTAAATGACAGAAATTGAATGCCTTCGCTGGTGAAAATCCGCTCTGCGATTTGGACAACATCGTCTTCTGAAATTTCGACAGCGACCCCCAATTCTTCCAATACCTCTCGCATTGCTCCTTCAAGTGGGTGTTCCGCATAGTCTACAAATCCACCTGGAAGTGTCCAATGGCCTGTAAAAAATCCACGTTTCACCTTCGCCATTACGACTTCTTGTCGGTGATTTTGTAAGATGACTTTGGAGACAACACGATGCATACTCCTGTAGACACACTCACGAGCCAATGGATCGACACACCCATCTGAAATGAGTTTGTCCTTCCATGTCCAATGTTCGGGCCACTCAATTTCTGGAAAGGCATACACAACTTCATGGAATTCGTTGCCAAATTTGATGCGGTTTGTGCGTCGCTCAGACCATTTGATTCCCATCGAATCAACTTCTGATTCGGTTGGCAATCTCAGCGAGATCTCACCCACTCTGCCCATGACCGCTTTCTGGGGTCCAACTCCCTCGAGATCTACGAGCAGAACCTTCCCGTCGTGCTCGAGGTAGAGCGATTGAGTCATGTTTCACCTCAATTGCCCAAAAGTTCGCTAACCGCATCTCGCTCTTCCAATAGTACAGCGACATTTTCATCAATTTTTGATTGTGCAAATGAGTCGACAGGGAGGTCTTCCACCACAATCACGTCACCATTTTCACATCGACATGGGAAACTAAACACAAGCCCTTCAGGAACTCCATACCAACCTTCCGAAGGAAGAGCCATTGAAACAATCCGTCCATTCGAACCTTGCCACCAGTCGCGCATGTGGTCGGTTGCAGCGGATGCAGCGGATGCTGCGGAGGATGCCCCTCTTGCTACGATAATGGCCTTCCCTCGCGTTGCTACAGTGTCTAGGAACGGGCCTTGTAACCATTCTCTGTCGAATACATCAGTTGCGATTTTCCCATCGACAGTCCCGAAACGTGGGTCAGGGTACATCGTATTCGCGTGATTGCCCCAAATGAATACATCTTGTATCTTTGAAGCAGACACTTCTGCACGCTCAGCCATTTGGCCCACTGCTCGATTCTGATCGAGGCGGGTCATGGCGGTAAATTGCCGGGAGGGAATACTCGGTGCGTTTGCACAGGCAATTAGCGCATTGGTGTTGCAGGGATTCCCCACAGTAATGACCTTCACATTCGGTGAGGCCACCGCATCGATTGCCTTACCTTGGCCAACGAAAATTGGACCATTTGCAGCCACGAGATCGGATCTATCCATATCTTTTGTTCTAGGTCGTGAACCAACCAGAAAAATCGCGTCTGCCTCTTTGAATGCAATATTGGGATCATCTGTGCCGACGATGCCATGCACCAGCGGGAATGCAGAATCTTTCAATTCCATGATGACCCCGTCTAAACGTTGCATACCTGGTGGAATCTCCAGTAGCTGAAGGGTAACTGGCTGATTTGTCCCAAAACAATCTCCACTCGCAATTCGCCATAACAGTGCATATCCAATGTTTCCAGCGGCTCCAGTAACAGCAACACGAATTGATTTTTTCATTCCATTATCCTCACACATGAGCACTCCTCGTTGCGCAATGGGCAGAGCCTCATGTCCATAGGGGTTGCCTTGCAGGGTAATGCTTGAAGAGGTGGAGGTTCCATACCCCCTCGTGGAAGAAAGGCGCCGCGCTCTCCTCGCCCTCATTCTCGTAGGGGCTGCCCCTACATTATCCACCCTTCTTTCATACAGTGCTGGCGATGGGGCCATTTCTCAGACCATCTTTGTATTTACGAAATTGTGGTTACTTTGCGTTCCAGTGATATGGTTTCTCAAAGTGGATCAGGGAGCACTATCATGGTCGAAACCAGAGCAAGGTGGCTATGCGATGAGCATTGGTCTCGGAATAGGGATGAGCGTTGTGATGCTATTGGCGTGGTTGTTACTTGGCGATGCAATCGATGCAAAATTGCTGAGTGACGCCCTAGAACCCGTTGGCTTATTGGATCCCAAAGTGTATTTCGCTGCTACTATTTACTGGATTTTAATCAATTCACTTCTGGAAGAATACGTTTTCCGCTGGTTCTTGGTCACCAAATCTGAAACCCTCGTCGGCACCGGAAATCCAGCCATCATCCTTTCAGCCCTCATCTTTGTCGTGCACCACACCGTTGCCTTGGCGATTTTTGGATTCCCCTGGTGGGCGAATTTAATTTCCAGTATTGCCATATTTATCGGCGGTGCGGTATTCTCTTGGCTCTATGTACGATACAGGAGTGTTTGGATTCCATACATTGCGCATGCAATTTGTGATGTTGCAGTCTTCGGTGTAGGCGCCATCATTTTATTTTGAACAGATTTGCAGGCCCTGTTTTTCTGTCCGTATGGTTCAATAACCGATTGAGGGTCGATACCACCATACAACCCCTATGGGGTTGGAAACCGTATTCGGGGTCGATACAATGAAGTTGGGCGTAATTGTAGAAAATGAAGATGAAACTCGAGTTGCAATTGTTCCCAATTCAGTTCCTAAATTGGCTAAATTAGGCTTTGAAGTAATTATTGAATCGGGGGCTGGACAACACGCCCATCATTCAGATTCACAATATGAGGCAAAGGGTGCATCGATTGGCACACGAGATGAAGCCTTGAGCTGTGACATATTGGTCTGTATCGGAGCGCCCGAATTCTCATCTCTTTCTGAAGGCCAAATTGTCGCCTGTGTGTCAGACCCTTTTCGCCACCCTGAGCGTATCCGTCAGGCGATGGATGCTAAGGTGACACTGATGAGTATGGACATGATTCCTCGGCGTTTATCACGCGCACAGGCCATGGATGTAAACTCCAGCCAAGACAATCTCGCTGGTTACAAAGCAGTCCTCATGGGAGCTGCACAGGTGCCAAAGGGAATCCCGATGATGACCACCTCCGCTGGAACAGTTCGTCCGGCAAAGTTTGTGATCATGGGTAGCGGTGTCGCTGGATTGCAAGCGATTGCGACTGCAAAGCGATTGGGTGCGATTGTATACGCCTCAGATGTTCGAAAGTCAACGGCAGAACAAATTGAATCTGTCGGAGGTCGTTTCATTGAAGTTGAAGGCATGGATGATTTTGAAGACGAATCAGGATATGCCAAGCCATTGACACCCGAATTTATTCAGAAAGTGAATGATACAGTTTGTGAAGTCGCTGCAGATGCCGATGTTATTGTGACAACAGCACGAATCTTCGGACGACCAGCACCCATCACTGTTCCCGCTTCAGCCGTATCAGAATTCAAAGCAGGTTCAGTGGTTGTAGACATGAATGCCGATGTGGGTGGTAATTGTGAACTCACTTCACCCGGTGAAGTGATTACGACTGAAAATGGAGTCACGATTGTTGGGACCACAAATCTACCCGGGCAACTTGCTTCTACTGCAAGCATGCTCTATTCCAACAACCTGACAACCTTTGTATCCTCACTTGTTAAGGAGGGGGAAATCGTGATTGATCCCGAAGATGATATTCTATTTGGCGCCCCCGAAGGTAGTGATTTCTATGTCTCGGGAATGGGTGGTGTGTTGGTGTGCATGAACGGAGAAATTCATGAGAAACAAACCCGATTAGCGGGGGTGGTTGAATGAGTTTGACTCTGGCAACCCTCGTGGCAAGTATCACCGTTTTCATCCTCGCAATTTTCCTTGGATTTGAATTGATTAGCAAGGTTCCACCCACACTGCACACACCTCTGATGTCTGGGGCGAATGCAATTTCAGGAATTACGATTGTTGGCGCTCTGTTTTTGTCCAACACCCAATTCCACGATGGCCATCCTGGTTTGGCTGCTTGGCTAGCATTTGCCGCATTGGTGATGGCAACAATCAACGTAGTTGGTGGCTTCATGGTGACCAATCGGATGTTAGAGATGATTGCTGGAAAGAAGAACCGAAAGAGAGGTGACTGAAATGGTCGATGCTGTTGTTTGGGATATCGGATACCTTGTATCAGCCGCCCTATTCATCTTGGGGATCAAGAAATTGTCCAGCCCTAAGACCGCCCCTCAAGGAAATCGTTTAGGCGCATACGGAATGCTTCTCGCCGTCCTAGTCACGATGGCGAAAATGCACAGCGAAGGCATCATCGGAATCGAATTGATTGCCGGTGGTTTGGCGGTTGGCACCATTATCGGTGTTTGGATGGCCACAAAGGTCGAGATGACAGGTATGCCTGAATTGGTTGCACTGTTCAATGGATTTGGTGGTGGTGCATCGGCACTGGTCGGACTTTCTGAAGTTTTGAAGCGCATTCATGAAAGTGAAATTCCAGAACCAGGAGTAGAACTCTATGCAACATGGATTGCAATTGGCCTTTCAGGTTTGGTTGGATGGTTGACCTTAACGGGCAGCTTGATGGCCATGGGTAAATTGAAGGGTGGATTTTACATTCCTTTGACCAAGAAGGATGACCGTGGCCGAAGAAAGTGGGTCAATTTCCCTACATGGGGCCCGCCATGGCTCAACTTCGTCAAATGCGGACTCTTGGCAGGCTCCTTTGCTCTCATCTGGCTCACCATTCAAGAGCCTGAAAATACCGATTACATCTACGCACTTGCTGGTGCTTCTGGTCTACTTGGGGTTTTGTTTGTCCTTCCAATTGGTGGTGCAGATATGCCGGTGGTAGTCAGTTTGCTGAATTCCATGTCGGGTATTGCAGCAGCATTCACTGGCTTCGTCATTGGAAACAATGTCCTGATTATTGCAGGTTCAATGGTTGGTGCTGCGGGCTTGATTTTGACATTCATCATGTGTAAGGCAATGAACCGAACTCTCCCTGCAGTTTTGTTCAAATCATTTGGTGGCGGTGGGAAAGAGACCGTTACTCGTACCAAGGTTGGCAGCGATCCCGAAGAGGTTGCAATGGTCTGTGATGGTATTAGCAAGTGTGTAATCATCCCTGGATATGGCATGGCTGTCAGCCAAGCCCAACACGCCGTCAAGGAATTTGCTGATTTACTTGAAGCACAAGATGTCGAGGTCAGCTATGGAATCCATCCTGTTGCAGGCCGGATGCCTGGTCACATGAACGTACTTCTCGCTGAGGCAAACGTGCCTTACGAACAACTGATTGAGATGGATGAGATCAACTCAGAGTTGCCCGAATGCGATGTCGCATTGGTAATTGGTGCCAACGACACAGTCAATCCAGTCGCTCGCAGTGGTGAAGGACCACTTGGAGGGATGCCAATCATTGATGCAGACAAGGCAGGTGTTGTGGTTATCATCAAGCGAAGTTTGTCCGTTGGTTACGCTGGAGTCGACAACGATTTGTTCTTTGAGGACAAGACGATGATGCTATTTGGTGATGGCAAGAAGATGATGAACGAATTGAACGCCGCGTTCAAGGACCTCTGAATCAACCGATTGTCTCTGGGGTGCCCTTTAGGGGCACCCCGGTGAAGCAACCGTTAAGGACGGACGTAAAGTCGAACGAATTAGAGAGGGTTGCCATGTCTCGAATCTCAATCCGATTCGCAGTGTTACTCTCCCTTCTATTGTTGGTAGCTGGGCCCGGTATGGCCATGCATTTGGGTCCCCCTTCAGATACCAATGGGGATGGTTCAGGTGACCCCACATGGCGTGCCGGATGTACCTGTCATTCTAGTTCACCTTCTTCAAGCACTTTGGTCAAATTATCAGGAGCACCTCATGCTTATGAAACTGGACAATCCTATACCATGACTCTTACACTTGAACATGCATCGAATCCAGGTGGGGGCTTCTTCCTATCCACAGAAGGAATGGGATCCCTGTCGTGGACTGAAGATCAAGTTATCCGACCAGAGAAAGATAGCGGAGAAGATGCATCTGCGACCACGACTTCATCTGGGATTACACAATCCGATTACACCTCCCCTGCAGAGTGGACTTTCTCATGGACTGCCCCTGAAACTGATGAGGGCGATGTGGCATTCTGGATTGTCGGCAACATGGTCAACGATGATGGTGCACCCAACTCTGATGATAATTGGAATTCCCTCTCATTCGTTGTAAATTCACCCAGCCAAACCTCGGCCACAACAGACCAAAGTACCCGGGTGATTTCATCTGGAGATCACAGTTTGTTCGATCAAGGGGTCGACGAAGAAGCTCTGGAAATTGAGCACCAGCACGCTATTTCAGAAGTTGTCATGGACACGGGTGTGACTTGGTTCTTCATCACACTGACAGCACTTCTTATTGGCGCTGTCGTCCAAAAAGAAATCCTTGAACGAAAGTATGACACTGGCCCTGCTCACCTCGACAGTCAATTGGCGTATCCTGAAGGGCTACGCCGAGGTATCCTCACAGTTGGCTTTGCACTACTGGGTCTTTATTGGATGTCAGGAGGTTCCGCAGCCTATCTTTGGTCTACCGCATTCTTCTGTAGTGCTTGGACTGGATACGGCGTGTACAGGACTGCACTGGCTGCACGCACTCCACCGACAGTCAAGGACATGATGTGAGGTGGCGGTGTTGCGACTTCGTCTCTCCCGAGATGTGGAGCGACCCTTGCGAGAGCACATTGACGAATTGGCAATTCGAGGCACAGGACTTCTGTTTGTGCTCAGTTTGGCAACTCTCTTTTGGTGGTGGCAAATCAATCCTATTCTTGAGATGTGGTTGTCATCTCTTCCATTAGGGGCCGCTGAGGGAACGGTTTCAATCTATGACCCCCATGGTTGGATGAGTACTCGTTGGTCCATGATTGCACTACTGGCTCTGATTACAACACTACCCTTGGCAAGTCAACAACTACTGTCGTTTGCCGATCAAGGATTGCTACCAAGTGAGCGAAAATGGCTCCAGATGGTGACCATTGGCGGAGTGAGCCTAGGCCTATCCTCAGCGATATTGTGGTGGATTTGGGGCTATCCACAAGCCATAGAAAGTGCGGGTACAATCTCGAGTGTAGATGGAATCGGTACACAATATGATGCCGTCCTTTTGTTTGAAGTTGGAATCGGGATATCATGGTGGATATTCTTAGCGGTTATATCCCTCATTGCGTTGACAATCGCCCGGTTGCTTTCATTGATGGTCACTGAGCCATTTGATCCATTCCGCATACGTGTACACGGGACTTTGCTTTTCCTTTGGTGGTTGGCCTGCCCATCAGCCCTTGAGGGCGTTTGGTTGACACTCTCAGTCCTCTTGGTGATACTCCCTGAAATGGTGATACAATGGATGCCCGCACCAGCTCTTTCGTCTAGGGCAAAAGCCCCAACCCCCGTCTTCGATTCCGAAGGTGGCTTAGATCGCTGCTTGTTTGCAATGTGTCACTGTGAAGGGGCCTGTCCATCGGTATCTCCCGCAGAATCGCCGAAATCACTTGGGTGGGCTGAAAACGAGGCATTTTGCCTTGATTGCGATGCACGCGATGCTCTACTCGATGCAGTAGTCAGGCATCGAGTCAACCATTTGGTAATCAGTGGGTGTGATGGCACACCTTTACCAGTGGAATTCAGGCAATCTCTTTCCTCTTCCAACTGTAAATTATCTGGATTGGGATGGTTGGATGTCAATACCACTCCAAAACTGCGAGAGTCCGCTCTTTCCGAACTCACAACACCCTCCAAAGATTGACTTTTGACCCATCCAACAAGCCGTGGGCTTGAAGCATCACGCTGCACCCGCAATAGCCATGAGTCGGCTTGTCCGGGTCGCGTTGGCCATAGCCATCATTCTCGGTGGTCAGTGGGTTGCGAGTCAACCCGACCTCTACATGCCAATTTTTGATGCCATCCGCGAGGAAGTCATTATGACCAATGATGCGGAAATTGTTGAGATGCAAGATGATGAGCGTTGGTTGGTCATCATTGTTGAATTCCCCGACGATCTTTCAGCCAGTGGTTCAGATCACAGTCGGGCCAATGCAATGCTCATGGGTTCCAATTCAGCCGCGACGTATTTCTCTGAAATCAGTGGTGGACGTTCAACACTCACAGCAGATATACAATCGCAAATACATACTGCACATCACAACGAAGCTGCTTACGGTCGCGATTCGGGAGGTGAACGCGATGTTGGTGATGAGAGTACAGGCGGCCCTGCTGGATTGGTAGAAGAGGCATTGACGACAACTTTCGACAATTTGGACATGTCACCATATGATTTTGATAATGATGGATGGGTTGATCGCCTCCTCGTCTTACACACAGGAGATGCCCAAGAGGACGGCGGAAATCAGGATGCAATTTGGAGCCATTATGCACCGCTTTCACCAGGGTTTTCAGTCGGTGGCAAGTCCATTGGTGCCTATACTATCTCTTCGTTTTCTTCTGGGATGGGAACTATGATTCACGAAATGTTACACATGTTCGGCGCCGTTGATTTGTATGATGTTCACAGTGCCATTCCTAGTAGTGACTGGAGCGGTGTCGGTGCTTGGGACATCATGGCTAGTGGGAATTGGAATGGCAATGGTCGAACCCCGGCCTTGCCGACTTCCGGAACCTTGGATTTGATTGGGGCCAACGATGCTCTCGACCTTCCCATTGGAACATTGGGGGCTGTAGAGAATGAATCATACACGATTTTACCTCATGTGGCTAGTGCAGGAACAGTTCGAATCGCAATTGCTCCCGGTGAATACATCTGGATGGAATCCCGCATCAACCAAGGCTTCGATCGAGAACTCCCTGCTCATGGACTTCTCGTCACACACGAGGATCGATATTTCGCTGATTTTGAGCACAACGAGGTCAATCGAGATCCTGAACATGCCTATCTGAAAGTCATCGAAGGAGATGGGGATGAAAGCCTCAACAATGGCAATGACGACGATCCTGGCGATGTTTTCACCAGTGGTTCGTTCGGTGCTGACGGCATCAAAATTAGAGATGGACATGGTCGTTTGGTCCCTTGGACTGTCACAGTAGATTCTTTTGACAGCAGTGGGACGGATATCACAATATCACATCCGGGTCCGAGCCATGCAGAAATCATGCCCCCACGTACCCCCATTCGATTGCTTGGCCATGAGATTGTCCCAATATCATTTGAGGCACAACAAGATTGCATGCCTTGGTCACAAGTAACCAGTACCGACGGTAGAATCGTTTCACTTGTGGGTGAGAGGATGTTAACTGCTGGAGAAAGTGAATCCTTCTCACTAACGTTCTCCGAGTCCGCCACTCCTGGAACGACTGGTTTCATCGAGGGCACGATTGGATGTGGAACTGAAAACCCCTCGACTGATGTGAAAATTGGTTGGTCGATTGTGACCAATCGCCTCATACCCGAAAATATGGGTGGTGAAGTTGACGTGACTGAGATCGTAAATCTTGAACACGTTCTTTCCTTTGACGGCTCAGGGTATTCCTCATACGATATTGTGCTTGAAGGTCCACTGGACCGTATCGCGACAACCGCAAATCAGCAGAGTCTTGGACAGGGCAGCGTCATTTCTCTAGAAATCGACCCAAATGGGCTCCTTGCACCCGGTATGCTCGTGAATGGGAAAGTGCAACTCTACGATGAATTTGGGTTGGCCGGAGAATTCAATGTATCTCTACAAGCCGAGCCACCAGGTAACGTCGGAAGCGCAATGATGTGGTTGGCAGAACCAGCAAACAACATCCAATTGGTGTCCATCCTCATGGCATTGTGGGTCATCAGTAGCGGTGGGAAACGAAAGAAGAAACAGCCACAAGAAGGTATGCAAGTTCGTCGACCCGGGGATCAATTACTGGCCCAAACCAGAATAGAATATGTTCAGAACCAACTAGATGAGTTTGGAAATCCACGTCTATAATCAGTGACGAACAGGATTTGTCCAACGAGCATCCGAGGGGGGCCTCTCAAGTGCAAGATATCTCCATCCACTATTGCTAAGTGGGGGCATCGCACACAACCAATGTTTGTTGACACCTGCTGCCAGCCTAGCAGCTAAACAGGCCTCCCCCCAGTTTGTGGGCGCTTCATCAAACGGGACAACCAACCACGGCGCGTGTTCACCGCCGACCAATCCTGCATAAACGCGCCACCGCGTACCATATTTGAATCCTGAACGAACAGCCAATCCGCGTGAAAGTAAATCCGAAAGGATCCCCATCCGTCCCCCGATTTCTCCAGTGGGTTGAGGCATGGTGGGGTTGACTATACGACTGACAATACGCCCTTCAAGTTCGGAAACCCAGACACCCCCTTCTAGGTTGATTCCTACACCCGACATTGGCCATTTTTCCCGAGGAATATCCAACCAAAACCCCCCTTCCGTTTCTCTAGATTCTGCCCACGAATGAGAGATTACTCTTCGCTCATCATTGTCGAGGCCACGGAACGGGTCCACTAACGGCCCAGTTGGATTGTGCAATCGACACCGATAGGTGACGACTCCATGCTCTTGATCCACAATGAGTAGTTCAGGGATTCGGCCACCCGTTTCTACATTCAATGTCCATTCGGCGAGTTGTTCCCAATCAATTTCATCATTCGCCCTGAACCAGCGAATTTCAGCCAAGGGGTCCGCATCTTTCGGTTTGACATTACGTGACCATCGCAGGGCCCATGATCGAGAATCCAGCAATACAGCATTGGCCGCATTGAGATTGTGCGCTAAAACAACTTTTTCTCCAGGGAACCGCAACGCATCGAGGACTTCGCACTCAAACAAGATTTCAGGGTGTTTCTGTAGCGCCTCTGCCAACCAATTTTCATGGGGCAGGGGCAATCCACGAAGTCGATGCGCATTCAGCACTTCCGAAGCGGTTAGAATAATTCCATCGCGAATTGGGCGGCCAAAGCATCCGCGCTCCCATAGCCTGTTTGCAGCACCCCCCAAAACAGCCCACATACCGTCTCTAGGGACGGGTGTAGGAAGACGACTCCCTCCGGGTGTGGCTGCGGCCATATTCACCAGCCCGAACCTGCCACCCTTTGATTGCAACGCCTTCAGAAGCAGCATTGGGGCGAATTGCCTAAGAGTCACCATGACCCACGATGGACTAGGAGGGCCCCTATTGTCAGGTGGAATGTTACTCACACTCACTGTTGAACAGCGGGTTTTGCTACATCTTTGGGATACTCCCTTGGGTGACAATCCATGGGAGGGCCGCCCTGAACTGACACAAGCTGGTGTTTCCGAAGCGGTTGGTATTGCACGAAAGCACTTACCGCGTACTCTCAAGAAACTTCGAGAGAAAGAGCGCATTTCTGAGGAAACTCGCCACGTGGCAGGGGCCAAGCAAAGATGCCGAGTCTATGCTTTGAGTTCAGAGGGTCGCAAGGCAGCTAGCGAATTGGTTGACGACATTCACGCCAGAGTCGTCAAATCGGATGGCGAGCAGACAACAGTTCAGAACCTTCACAATCATTCCACTGGTTTGCTTGACGTTCTACGAAATATCGACAGCACTGGTACCTATCGATCACCAATCGATGGGCAAGTCGACGCGCCCATCGCTCTTGACGGGCGAGATTTACCATTGGATCATCGCCTCGCGATTTACGACAATATTGTGCGCACCGCATGGCAGGATGGGGTTGTCACCAAGGACGAGCAGGCCATGTTGGACGACATGGCCATGTATCTCGGTCTTGAGCCAGATGATACCGAACCGATTGAGAAACGCGTCCGTGAAGAGACAATCAACCCAGAGGCCGAGAATAGTTCCCTCTACAAACAAATGCTCGAAGTGGCTTGGCAGGATGGTGAAGTCGATGCCAATGAGCAAGCCATGTTGGATTCACTTGCCGGCATGCTAGGACTCGATTCTGCCCGTGATGTCCAATTGGATTGGGTTTGCGACCGCCTTGACGACCGACTGAAGGCTTACTGTTCAGCGATGGAGGCTGCATGGCAAGACGGGCGTGTCAGTGACGACGAAGAAAACATGCTCGGAAGTATGCGTAATTCATTGACAATTACTGACGAAGAACACAAGACAATCCTCGGAGTTGTCCGGGCGAAGTTGAATTAGCGCCTCCGACTCGGAGGGGCGAGACAGATGCCGTGGGTACTCGACGAAATCATCCAAGCGGAGGTTGACCGCCTCAAGCGCTTGCGTACCATGGTCGACAATATGCCACCAACAAATGTGACACTGGTCGGTGATGTAGTGTTGGATCGCTACGTACATGGTTGGGCCAATCGGCTGAATGCAACGGCCCCAGTTCCCGCGGTCAAAGTCACCTCGACTGAGGAATTTGCTGGAGCCGCAGCCCACGTCGCTCGGGGTCTTGCTTCATTAGGGCTGAACCCAAAATTATTCAGCATCGTTGGTGGTGATGAGGCAGGACAAACTCTCGCCTCAAATCTAAAGCAAGAAGGGATTGAAACCAGTGGGTTACGCGTTGTTGCCAACCGTCAAACAATCGTTAAAACGCGAATTTATGGTGCACGGGAATCTCTAATTGATCAAAACCAACTCCTCTTGCAAATCGATGATGAGCCGCAAGATGAGATGCCACCTGCAGTCTCCCAGAGGTTAACCGTCTCCGCGCTCGCATCCTTGACTGATGCCGATGTACTCGTCCTGTCTGACTACAACAAGGGTGCAGTCACAGACACAGGAGCCCAGCAACTTATTTCAGCAGCCAATGGGAATGGTATTCCAACCATCTGTGATCCCAAATTGACTGGATTAAATCGAACAGAAGGTGCAACATGCGTCCTCTTCGAAATTCGAGGTCTCGAATTGACACGCCGCAGACTTGGTTTGGAATCCTCAGTCGACACCGCTCGAAATCTAATTGAGAAATATGACTGGGAAGCTCTCGTCGTATTGGGTGGAGCGCATGGTTTGTGGCTGTATACTGCTGAAGAGGAGCATCATATCCCTTGCATTGTGGATGAAGCCCGAC
>Ga0208639_1000454_pt1 | contig 31462 bp, 29 predicted proteins | sample ETNtaG_33_FD_185772 | JGI IMG/M metagenome (GOLD analysis project Ga0208639, IMG submission 185772) | Marine microbial and viral communities from oxygen minimum zone, Eastern Pacific Ocean - ETNP201310SV76 (SPAdes) (version 2) | ecosystem: Environmental > Aquatic > Marine > Oceanic ...
AGAGTATGGCCGTTATCTAGTAGTTGGTGTTTTCAACCTATTACTCCTTTTTCTTCTATACGAATTATTTGTTTTAATTGATCCATTACCTGCATACACGCTAGGAGTCGCATTCCTCATTTCAGAAAGTATTGGTTCAGTAATTTCTCATTATCTTCATCGTAGGATAACGTTTCAATCATCTAGCCCATATAGACGTAGTTTGATGAAAACTGTAGTAATTTATGCTTTCTCAATTGGTATTGCTAGTACAATCCATCACTTTGTAGGAGATGTATGGATATCTGACAGCTTAAATCCTGAGATGGTTGAATATGTTTCATGGTATTTGAATATAGCATTGGTTGGAACGCTTGCTTTCCTAGCATTACGCTTTATCGCGTTTCCACCATCAGATGATGAAGAGGAATAATCAAGAACCCTGACTTTTAGGGTACTGGGCTATGTCGAGAAAAACGATTGTATGGAGCCCTAGTAGAATAAGAACACTGAACGAATGTCCCCGAAGATATGTCCACTTCCATGTGGTAGGAAATGGTGGCTGGCCAGGTGGGCCACGTGCTCAAGATGAGAATGTAGCTCGTGCGTGGCATTTAGGTAGCAAGCGGAAACACAGTGATTTGATGTTGCGAGCAACGGCTGATGGTGTGAAAGATTGGATTTTGATGAAATACCGGGGTGAGAAATGGACTGAAAAAAGTGCGAAAAACGAGATGAATGCTCGCATGAGATGTAAATTGAAAGAAAATTGTGGAGATATCGATGATGTCCTTGTTAAGAAAATGATGGTTGATGGATTCCCTCGACTTTCTGCACTTGAAAGAGCCCCCCTCATATCACAACTTGGTAGTGAAAGGGTGGAAGAGTGGATGCCACTTAATCGGCTAGAGCCACATTGGGTTGGAAACTCAAGAGTATACACTGTTCCTGACTTAATCGCAAAAATTGGGGATAAGTGGCACTTGGTAAGACTCACAACCCAAATGTGGCGTAGAGTACCTAGTGAAATTCAACAATTGGAACTGGGTGTAATGCTAAAGTGGGCACTTGAAGAGCCTAGCCTTCCTAACTCAGCTGAGCAATTTGTCATTCATAGGATAGGTTGGGTCCACCACCGTTGGCTTGGATGGAGAAAAATAGGTAGTGCAGTATGGAATGATGCCAGCCAAATAATGCTAGCACATGATCTAAAGGAACTACGATTCATGCACTTGACCAATAGAGAAGATTCTATTTTAGATAATCTTGCAACCGATGATTCAAAGCAACATTGTTCCAATTGTGGATATAGAAAAGAATGCCCTCAGAATAATCATAACTAGAGGGTAGGGACGAACATGGCCCACTGAAATCCCTTTGTAATGATTCAATCCTGTTCCCATACAGGAGTCAAATGACTAAGATCATCTCCCACATATATTCCTATTTGAGTAGTGTACAAAGGCACGTTATCGTGGTACAAATCAAAGAATGCAAAACGTCCTTTAGATTTTGGTCCACCCTCAAATCGGGGAAGCCACCAGCCGAAATTAATGCTATACTGTGAGTGGGGAAGAGGGAAGTGAATATTTTCCAAGATGATCATCTTCTTTGTTGGATGATATTTATCATGACCCTTTACCTTGTTTTTCTGGTCGTACTCAATATCCCATTCCAGATTCCCAAATTTCACTCTAAAATTTCTATGTTTTCTTAATAATTTCCGCCAAGAAACTTCCTCAATTTCAAATGTCCTTTCTTCCCCTCGATATTTGATGTGCAGTATAATTCTTTCATAAAGTGGGCCGCCCCTAGGGCAATTAACCTCGGGAACATCCATCTCAGAGGGTGAAATACAGTCACATTCCCCTATATGCATCGGACAACTGTCGCCCATGAATGTCCGAGATGATAGTTGGCTTTGAATTGTTCAGTGGGCCTTCACAACGCTAGGGTTGTACACGTATACGGCTACAAGGGGGGCCCTTTGAAACGCGATTCCTGATCAATGTCTAATCAAACATCTCAAGGGGTCCGCAATTCGAATGTGTGCATCTACTACACACGAGTTTTTCACAGACTTCGCATAACTCAATAGGGAATTCGTTCATCTCTTCATCTGACATTTCTCCACAATCATTGCAATAATTGTAGTCGCCTAGTTGTGCTGACATACTAACTAATCATCATCACAGGTATTTATACCTTGAATACAAGGGCTTTTGCTCGGATAGGAAAGATTAACCGCGGGTGTTTCTACGACAGTATATGGTTCTGAGGAATTTTATGATTGCACTTGTGATGGTGTCAATGGTTTTTGTTGGTTGTATAAGCAATCTGACACCGTTTGGCGGGGTGCATGAGGGTACATTTGACATCGACCGTCTTGGTACAGGAACAGTCGGAGTAGATGATATGATTGTGGAATTAGAACTAATTAACAGCACATCTCCGATTAAATTCAATGATGGTACGGCGGCACAGGATGGCGGGGAATATTACAGATTCCGCATCGTCGTCGGCGACGTGGATGATGACAACAGCCCCACATACGAGTGTAGGCTCGCCTCCAATTCACCAAGTGATTGCCTCATCACTGAATCAATTGAAGACGGCGTATGGAATGCTGAGGAAATAATCACATTCAGCGAAAATGGAGCCGACATCTGCAGTGAAGGGTGTCAAATTCAATTGACAATCATGAACGGTGACATAACGACGGAACAGGAGGAAAACCTCCAATATGTCGCCCAGAAATCAATAGGTGGACCTATTGGTCACACAACTAATTTCTGGATGAGTCAATGACACTGACGAATCACAGACCCAGAGCATAAACCCATGTGTTCAAATTGGTGTTTGCAACAGCTTTCAGTGGGCCATGTTCGGCCCTACCCATGCGTTCAATATGGCCACATTGGCGCCCCTTTGCCACGAAACTTCTCGCACAAGTACAAGAATGAGATGCTTTACGCAACTTTATGGCCTTTATTCTGATGATTACTGCAACTTCGGGGACAAATTACGAATTAGCGGAAATGTTTTCTTCCAACGCTACAGAGAAGGGACATACTGCTAAGATAATTGATTTGGCTGAAATGAACTTGCCGATGTTTACCATTGCGCGTTCTAAAGATTCAGAACAAGTACCCGACCTTTCGGATTTAATTTCTACAATGATGAAGGCTGACGCATGGGTTGTATTAGCACCTGAGTACAACGGTGTCATGCCACCAACTCTGAACAATGCCATTGCATGGATGTCCATGGACTGGCAAAACTTTCGCACAATGTGTACTGGTAAACCAGTTGGCCTAGCCACGCACAGCGGAGGTGGCGGTGCTCATGTTATCATGGCAATGCGTCAACAATTTTCATTCATTGGTGCCGATGTAATCGGTAGAGCTTGTTTATCTGGCCGAGATAAAGAAGCCAACCCAGAGACCATTGATGCTATGATTGACAATCTTGCTAGAACTTAATTGCTCAGCACTTAATCATCCAGTTTTTGTTGAGTGCTCAATTCCCCTTACAAGAGTTAGAAGTTGTTGATTAAGAGGAGTGGCTATACCATATTCTTCACCACGCCTTACAACCTCTCCACAGAGTGAATCTATCTCAGTCGCTCTACCTGCCATTACATCCTGTAACATCGAACAACGGTTTGCTGCAGTCGCTTCCAATACTCGATTAAGTTCTGTAAAGCAATCAAAATCAGATAGATCAACGCCTTCAGCAGAAGCAACCTGCGCTGCCTCCAACATCGCCGACAATGCTTGCTCATGTAACTCGGGTTGAGCCAATAACTCTCCATTTCGTACTCCGCAAATAGCTGCCAGTGGATTGATTGCCACATTCAATAGCAACTTATGCCACAACATTTCATCAGCATCGAATTCCCATTCAGGGTTGAGACCCGCCTCATCAAGAATCTGAATCAAATCCATTACTCGTAAATCACCAGGAACAAGTTCGGACTCAAAAAGAGAAGCCATCCTAATTGCTCCTCTGCCAGTCCATGTAACTTCTCCGTGGCCCAATCTCATAGCGCCGTGGGTAGTGCATCCTGCAAGCACTCGATGCCTACCTAGTCTTCCAACCAATCTTTCTGAATGCCCAAGTCCGTTCTGTATACTGATTGCAATAGCATCAGGTCGCATCATCTCCTCTGCCACTGCTGCTAAAGTTCCAGTTGTATTGGATTTACCACAAATTATTGCCACATCTACACAACTGAAAAGCGGCTGAGGAATTTCTCCTTCAAACACCACCCAACGATCAGCAGGATAATGTTCGACATCTCCTTCAAGATTGGTGAATAATAGCCCGTTTGTCGCCAATACTTCGCCGTTAGCGCCCCTAGTGTAGAGCAGTAAATCTGCATCTGTTTTGGCAAGTTGGCCCGCAATTAGTGAACCAATTGAGCCGACACCAAGAATGGCAATCCGCAAAATTAAGCCCCCGATACAACACATTGGATTTGCTCATCTGAATAATCTAAGTCTGCACCTTGTTTGCACCAAGAGCCGAAGTTGAGCCTTATTGAGCCGCTAACACCCACCTCCTCATCTAGAGATAGCCATGCAACTTGGAATACCTCTTCTTGATCAAAAGTCTTAGTGAGATTCAATACTGCTGATTCACCAACTGATAGAGTGATAACATCAACATCAGCCCAGCCAGTGAGATTATCATCGAGATTGTGATGAGACATCGGAACAATTGTAATTGATTCATTGCCAAGGTTGTGAAGTTCCCAAACTCCACTTTCCAATGGCCTGTCAACCCACGCCCAGATTGCCTCAACGCTCTGCTTCAATACAAGAGAAGGACCTGAAACGGTGCTATAATTAGCAGATAAAGGATTTATCGACGAGTTACTACAAGCAGCCAATACACCATTCGTAGGCGGCTGGAAAATCATTTGTGCACTATCATTTACTTCAGGTATTCTAATATCAAATTGAGTTTCAGCATTCCAAGTAATAACCCCCTCGATTAATACTGGTTCTCGAACACTCTCTTTAGAGCATATATCTAGACCTTCACCCCAAGCCACATGATTCCCATCATGCAACCATGTAGGGGTTAAATCAGATTTCCCTGCAAGTACCCAACCCTCTTCTGGGATTGGTAACACTGAATTAGGATTCTCAAATCTTAGGGGCCATGATGATTCTTCCCCATCATCATTGATGAAAACTAATGGCAGAATCTTACCAAATTGGTCAGAATTCAAAACCTGCTTCCCATAACTTGGCCCACTTAGACAAATTTCAGATTCACTTTCACTTGTGAACACTCCATTTTCTGGATTTTCTACGGACCAAAGCAATGCAGATGTCGAAAAGTTGCCAGGGATTTGCTCACCGATGAAGGTGACATTAGTGCAAGCGAGAAGGCCATCGAATGCTGGTTCTAATCTCCAGTGTGGTGAATTGGGCATGATTGCTGTTTCAGGATTCAAAGATATGACTTTGAATGATTTTTCAATGCCGTCATCGATAATGAAGTGAAGATTACTGGGCATTAGTCCTGTACTATTGTTTGAAATCGATGATTTTATCTCAATTGATGCAGAATTCAATAAGTCAACTGCACCAACATCACAAGTTGCTGGAATGGTCAGTAAGCCATCTCCACAATCAATCTTAAGATTCCAATCAGGCCTAGGGGGATCAGCCCAAACAGCAACATTGACTTCTCTTTCATTTACTCCTACTAAATCAAAATCTAGTATAAAGGACCACTCTTCATCGACACTTATTGCTGTCTCTTCAACCCACTCAAGGGCTAATCCTTCCTCCCAATCATCGTAGCTTGTAACAGTGCTAACACCTGGAAATGTGAGTACAAGAGCGAAGAAGAGAGCGGCAAATGTACGTAAAGAAGAACCCTTGCTCATTTCAATGGAATCATTAGTTATCAACCCAGCAGAGGTTTTTGATTGTTCAGAAAACATTCTCCAAACACCCAAACCAAATAGGAACAGCCACGGAGTAAAACCAGAAGTGATTAGAATCACTAGCAAGCATAGTAAAAAGAAGCCATATAGCGCAATTTCAATCCCTGAATCCATCATTTTTTCTGAGCCCAATATAGCCCACAATGCTCGATAACCGGGCATTCCTGGAATTGGTATCAAGAGGATCCATGAAAACATCATCAAGGATTGACCAACTAATGCCAAGGGGTGTAACCAAACAGTCCGCACAACTAATTCTTCAGGCGTGATAAAAAACGATGCTATCAGATTAGTAATAGGATTCAACTGAATTATGGCGGGGATACCAGCAAAATCGGGGGATGAATTTGGAGTCAATAGTATGCCAAACATAGCGTAACATAGACCAAACACAAGAAATGAAAGTGGTGTCACAATACCTGAAATTAACATGCCGCGTCTAGTTGGCCAAACAAGTGCTGGCATCAGCCGTTGATTAAACAAACCTAGCAAGCCAAATGGCCAAATTATCGGGACACTGCTTGGTAAAATAATTGGAGAAATAGCAGGTAAAAAATGGCCGCCATCAACATTAAGTCGACTGAAAATTATTTTTCGAATGAAAGAAGTAAGCAATAAAGCAGCAATAAGTGGGCCAGCAAAATATAGCAAAGATGATTGAAGTACCTCACTTTCATACCATTCAACGCTATTGTCTTGATGAGAAATCCATGAAGCACCAAGGGTGATACTGAAAAGAAAACTTAGAGCCCAAATGAAGACTTGAATATGTGGTTTATTATTCGGATGACAGCCACTTGGAATATCGAAAAGAGTAAGCGAAAACGGTTCGCCATCCTCAAGAAGTGGATACCAACCTAAAACTCTCAAGTGCGCATCAAGTTCTACAATACAATCGCTAGCAGACCCTTTGCGCGGACTTACTTGCCATGATGGCAAATTACCTATATCATCACTTAAGCGATTAAAATGACGATCTACTATGTGCTCAAGTAGTTCCCTCTGGCTCCATACTTTCTTCTGAAGCAAGAGGGGTTTGAGTTCCTCTTCATCCTCAGACATGCACTGCCTCCATATCGGGGGAGGGCTCATGCCGTATCAACCCTTGACCAATTATTCCACTCTATAAGAGTGGAAAAGTTAGCAATAGAATGCATCCCGAAGATGCTTCACTTGTTTTTGAATCGCTTGAGCCTGAAAGTTTCTTCTCTTTCCATCTCTTCTAGTCTGAGTTGAATAAAGGACTGTGCCTCCTGCATCTCAGGGATGACTTTGAACTCTAGTGCATTTACTCGACGCTTGGTAGCCTCGATCTCAACAAGGAGTCGCTTGAGAGTAGATTCCATTTCAGCAGCCTTAACTATACTTTCAATTAATCCACCATAAGCATCTGCAGCTTCATCCAAGTATGGTGAGCCACCAATCAATCCAAGTCCACGTTCCTCGAGAGTTTGGGAAAGATGTCTGCCTTCTACCTTAGGGACTACGACACCCATGATATTGTGTCGGCTGACATCAACCTCTGGTTTCTGTGCAATCGCAATTGCCGCACTCTTCACCGCCAAACCGCCCTCAATGGAACTAGCCAAGTTGATTGCCTGCTTTGCTTCCACAAAGGTGTTGACCAAGGCCTGTTTTGCCTCAATCATCTCCGACAAAAGGACTCGGAATTCATAGAATAGGCCATCTCTCTTCAACTTCAGTAGATTGTAACCATTCTGCGTCTGCTTAATTCTCCGCTTAAGATTAATGAGTTCACTGCGAGTAGGTTTAATGTCTAATGCCATCTTTTCTACCTCCTATACAGTAACCCAATTTTCGGTTCATTCCTTCTTATCAGTTGGATGGTACTTGTCAATCCATTGCTGGTCTAGTCTGACGAGATATTTTGTCTCAATAGTCTGCATCAAATCCCAACATAGGTCAAGTGTCTCATCAATACTTCTGTCTTCATATCTTCCTTGACGCAGGAACTTGTCCTCGAACAGACCTGAGAAAGATAGTAGTTGCTTGTCACGCTCATTGAGTGCATCTTCACCAACAATTGCAACAAGACCACGCAATTCTCGACCTTGAGCATATGCTGCATACATCTGGTCAGAAACACATTTGTGATCTTCACGTGTTGTCTTCTCTCCAATTGTTCCACCCATCAGGCGGGATAGACTTGGAAGAACGTTGATTGGCGGATAGATACCACTTCCATGTAATTCACGGGAAATCACAATTTGACCTTCAGTAATATATCCTGAAAGATCAGGGATTGGGTGAGTAATATCGTCACCAGGCATGGTTAGGATAGGGAATTGAGTAATTGACCCCTTCTTCCCCTTCACTAGCCCTGCACGTTCGTAGAGCATTGCTAGGTCAGTGTACATGTATCCAGGGTAACCACGTCGTCCAGGCACTTCTTCACGAGCTGCTCCAATTTGACGGAGTGCGTCACAGTAATTTGTAACATCAGTATAGATAACCAATACGTGGTAATCTTGCTCAAAGGCTAGATATTCAGCAGCAGTAAGAGCCAATCTTGGTGTAATAAGTCGCTCAACGGCTGGATCGTCAGCTAGGTTAACAAACAAAACTGCATTTTCTAAAGCGCCGGTACGCTCTAGGTCACTACGGAAGAAATTGTATTCTTCAGCTGTGATTCCCATTGCACAGAAAACTACGATGAATTGCTCATCGCTTGCAGTTAATTTAGCCTGACGTGCGATTTGCAGAGCAATGTCGTTGTGTGGTAGACCTGATGCGCTGAAAATAGGTAATTTCTGACCTCGCACAAGTGTTGTACAGCAATCGATTGCACTAATTCCAGTCTGAATGAAATCGTGTGGGCTCTGACGCGCATACGGATTAATTGCAGCACCGATAATATCAGCATTGGATTCTGCTACGATTTCAGGGCCGCCGTCACGTGGACGCCCTGCACCATCGAGAATTCTACCAACTAAATCCTTACTAACTGGTAGTTTGAACACATCGCCAAGGAACTTGACGCCAGTTGTTCTATCGACACCAGCAGTGCCTTCGAAAACTTGTACAACAACCAAATCGTCGCTGGTGTCTAGAACCTGTCCATTCTTCATGCTACCATCAGTGAGTCGCAATTCAACGATTTCACCAAAGGCAACTGGTTCAGTCTTATTTAGGAACACAAGTGGTCCCTTGACATCTGTAATTGTTCGATATTCTTTTCCTGCCATCTAAATTCCCCCTTAGTTCCCCTCCGCCGCAGCGGCAATTTCCTTTTTCATTTCATCAACCAGTCCTTCCATTTTGCTTAGGTACTCGCCTTCAAATCGGCCACGCATCAAATTACTGCGGGCTGGAACGTTAACTACATCCTCAAGTAATCCACCTGCTTCAATCGCAGTCTTTGCTTCACTTTGGAAAGTGAGAATCGCCTTTGCCATGTGATATTGTTGCTCGACACCAGTGAAGGCGTCAATATCGTGGAATGCGTTCTGTTGCAAGAAGTATTCGCGAATCATCCTTGCAACTTCCAAAGTCAACTGTTGGTCGACTGGCAAAGCATCAGAACCTACCAGCTGCACAATCTCCTGTAATTCGGCTTCGACCTGCAGCAAACTGCTAATCTCAGTCCTAACATCTGGATAATCTGGAGCCACGTTATCCTTGAACCACTGATCTAGTGACTGCGGGTACAAAGAGTACGAGTTCAACCAATTAATTGCTGGGAAGTGCCGCTGCCTTGCTAGAGGTGCATCAAGACCCCAGAACACCTTCACGATACGAAGAGTCCCTTGGCTAACTGGCTCGGAAATATCTCCACCAGGTGGAGACACTGCCCCAATCACAGTAACTGAGCCATCTTCACCTTCTAGGGTTTCAACACGACCAGCACGCTCATAGAACTCTGCTAATCTACTAGAGAGATAAGCAGGATAACCTTCCTCACCTGGCATTTCCTCAAGACGAGAGGAAATCTCACGCATTGCTTCTGCCCAGCGGCTAGTTGAATCAGCCATCAGTGCGACATCGTAACCCATGTCACGGAAATACTCTGCAATTGTGATTCCAGTATATACAGATGCTTCACGTGCAGCCACAGGCATATTCGAAGTGTTTGCAATCATCACTGTTCTATTCATCAGTGGCTTGCCGGTGTTTGGATCAATAAGTTCAGGGAACTCATCTAACACTTCAGTCATCTCGTTTCCACGCTCGCCGCATCCGATGTAAACCACGATTTGTGCATCAGAATACTTTGCAAGCGATTGCTGAGTTACTGTCTTTCCAGAACCGAACGGCCCAGGGATACCTGCTGCACCACCCTTTGCAAGTGGGAAGAGGAAATCGAGAATTCTCATACCAGTAACTAGTGGTGTATCTGGTGCATACTTCTGCTTGTAAGGGCGAGGGGCACGGACTGGCCAACGTTGCATCATTGCAATCTCTGTCCCATCATCCAAAGTACAAACAGTCTCAGAGACTGTGAAGTCGCCATCCTTGATACTCTTGACAGTACCACTGGTGTTTGGAGGAATCATGATTTTGTGTACAATAGTTTCAGTTTCCTGAACTGTTCCAATTGTTTGACCACCTTCGACCTTGTCGCCTTTCTTCGCAGTTGGCTCGAATTTCCACTTCTTCTCTTGGTTTAGCCCATCAGCATCAACACCTCTGGTGATGAAAGTACCCATCTTCTCCTGCATAACAGGGAGAGGGCGCTGAATCCCATCATAAATCTGGGTTAGCAAACCGGGGCCAAGTTGCACCGCAAGGGTGAGGCCAGTGTTGACCACAGGCTCACCGGGACGCACCCCAGATGTATCTTCATACACCTGAATAACTGCTTTTTCACCATGCAATTCAATGACTTCCCCCATTAAACCTTCATCGCCTACTCGCACTACATCGTACATTTTCGCATCTAATCCAATCGCCGTTACAACAGGTCCTGATATTCTGTATATTCTTCCTTTTTCGCTCATTTATTCACTTCCTTTTACTATTTTTTGAGTTTCACTTCCAGAGGTCGACGCCTATGGCGCTCTTGATTTGCTCCCGCAGGGTGTTATCCTGCTCGGTGCCGATGCCAAGAAACGTCGGGGATATGCTATCCGACAGCTGGATGCGAAGCCTGTCGGGCATTTTGAGAAGGTCGGCAGCATCAATTACAACAATACCCACCTCCTTGTCAGTTAAGAGTTGACGCAGATCCCTCTGCATCTCCTCATCATTTGGTGGGTTTAGTATGCGAGTAACTCCCGCAAGTTGGAACCCAAGGGTGAATGTTTGTGTGCCTACTACTGCAATCTCCATCATTTCACCTCAAATCAATAAATGTGCTTCAAGAACATCAAGTCCAAGTCCTGCCGCTTTCCCACGTGCTAAAAGTCGCAAGTTGCGAATTTCTGTGACTTTGCTCTCTATGTAATGGATGACTGGGAATGCTGAAACCGGATTTAGTAAAGACATCTTGCGCAATAATTTCATGCGCTGGTCTGTAACAATACTCACTATGGGGTCCAATGTTCCATGTTCATTTGAAGTTGCAAGTGCCTCCTCCATACCCGTTTCATCAAATCCATTAGCACGGCGTAATACCTCTAACAAAGCATCTCCATCTGAAGCCTGCTCTGCTTGACGGAGAGTAGCAGCACTCAACTTCCCTCCTTTAATCATCAATGCACTACGTTGTTCAACTGAAATTCCCTGGCGTATCGATCTGAAAAGATTAATTACATTCCGATGATCAATTTCTGCTCTTAGGTAACGTGAAAGTAGTGAGTTCGTACTAGGTAATGTTTCTAGAGATGTTTTGTAGTAATGAGCATCTAGAGCATCTTCCATCTGCATAAGTGATGCACTGGAATCTAAACCAGATAGTGCTCGACCATAGCGAGTACCACTCAAAGCAGATACTACATCTCCTAAATCTTCACTTTGTTTGACGATTTCTAGCCATCTATGATTTTCTTCATTTTCTTCAGGCAATACTTGATGGGCGACAGTCTCGTAATCTACGCCACTTCGAACTGCTCTCAAAACGGTTTTAGCCTTCTGATAGCCGAAACGGTCAACGTAAATTGACACTACTTCCTTCAAATTGCCTTGGCAATATCCGAGTACTTGCGCTAAGTCTCGGTCCATGTTGTGGTTTAGAGCGGCCTCGATGAGGTCGGCACCACTGAGTCTAGTTGCATACTCATCCATTTCTGAACGGTATCCAAACTCAGCGATGCTAGCAGCGATGGCATCTGGCTCCTGCTGTAGCAGTTGCCGCATACGGGTAGCATCAATCAGGTTCGCCTTTCTCGTCTTACTACGAGCTGCAGCGTAGGCCCAATTTGAACCACCTTTTGCCATCATTGCCATTTATTCAACCTCCAAAATTAGGCATCACCAAAAAGTGTTGTACTCACAGATGAGAGCGTTTTGCTCCAGGCATCTTCTAAACGGCCATCGAAGCGATAGTCAAGAACTACGCTTCCATCCTCTGTCTGCAGAACAAAGCCGCCAAGACCACTAACATCGTCTCCAATGTCAAAACCTGTACCGGCCTTCTCCAATGCTGCTCGGTCAAGGGCTACTGGGCAGAGAATCATATTCTTCTCTGCATCTTTCTTCGCCTCTGACACAAGATGCTTCAGTAGGTCAGTACGACCTGATAACTTTGCAGATGCCACTTCTCCCTTTGCAGCCGCCCATGTTGCATCCAACTCTTCGCGCTTAGCGACTAGTTGGGCATTCTGGTTAGCTTGACGGGTCGAAGCAACACTTTCAGTCTCAATCTGTGTACTCTCTCGCTCAGCACGTACGACTGCGTCGTCGTGAAAAGCCGCAGCAACTGCTTTGGCATCATCAAGAATACTCTTTGCTTCAGCCTCTGCGTCACTGGTGATGGCTTTCGCCTCCTTCTTTGCCGCAGTTGCGATTTCACTCGCTAATGCATCTAACGACATGCTTAATCCTCCGGGAATTTCATTCACCGGCGATCTCACATAGCGAAGATTGCACCGAATCCAAGGATCACAATGGTCTCAGGTAGAGCAGTAAACAAGATAGCAATACCTAGTTTTCCGCTATCTTCAGCTACCATTCCAACGGCTGCTGCACCAATTTGCCCTTGGCTGATTCCAGTTCCAACCCCAGCAAACCCAAGTGCAATACCTGCACCTAGAGGCATACCCCAGCTGTACCCTGTTCCATTCGCAATTGCATCTGCCTTAGCAGCAGCAACAGTGTCCATAAAAAGGACAACTGCAGCCATTCCGACAAGCATCCACAATCCCATATTCAATGTTCTTACATTCATTTTTTCATTCCTCCATTTTTTTCCTACAATTTTCTGTTTGGAATTTGATATCACTCGGCCTCAACATACCGCGGATTGAACCCAAAGGGTGCAAAGACCTCTCCGGCCACCTCGTAAAATTGCTTCATCCACTCGACGAGGTGAAGACGAGCGGTGTGGATATTTGGACTGAAAACTCCTAACACCCAGGCAAATGCTTGGATACCAAGCCAAGCAAAGAACATTATCATCACCGAGTAGGAGCCGCCACCAAAGAAGGCCCCTACAAAGAATGAACACATGAAGAAGGTCGTTGCAACCTTTACAACTGCAAACTCATTTTTACGCATTATGATAGCAGTAAAGACCGCACTTACTAACAAGACCACTGCCAAATCAAGATATTCGGCACCGGTGAAGAAGAGGCCGAATAACCCCGTCATTCCAGCACCAATCCACATGTTGAATCCACTCAACTCCCGTGGTAGGCGCTTTCCAAACAACTTGACTAATATTGCGAGAATAAATGGAATGAATACAGCCCATGCCATCATACCTTCAACTCCGTGATGCGCCATTGAATCAATTGCCCCAAGCATTCCCGTACCTTCGTGTGCATCTCCATAAAACAAGACATTGCCTAATTCAGCAATTTTCACTCCGACCAAACCAACTAATGCAATACGCATGTATGAAATGACGTTGCTGATAATTCCAAATGGTTCAATGAGAGAAAGAATAGCACTGATACCCATTGGATAACCATGGAACTTCCAAGTGGCATAGAATAACATGAGGATTCCAGCGGCAAGAACGCCCCCTCCAATAGTCATCATACTAGAAAGGAAATCTAGGTAACCATCGCTAGAATGGGCACCTGAGCTGACAACCATATATGCGTAGGCCAATAAGAAGCCACCAGTAGTAATTGCAATCCAAGAACCCTTGTCAAAGAAGGCAGTAACAAAGCCACGGTTCCCATGGCTGTCCCCAACAACCATTACATCTCTAAATCCAATGAAGAGACCTAACAAAATGTGAGCTACGCCTATGTAGATTGAAAGCAGAATGAGATTCATCAAATCTGAACTAACTCTGTGGAATGGGTAGCCAAGAGTGAGGCCGAATGGTAGACCATGTGACACCCCAATAAATGAGAATAGAGACATATCATTGGTAGACCAGTGGAATTCCCCACCGTGCGGATATAGGTGACTAGGCCAAGAAGCCCATGCGGGCGCGTGACTTGGAGACCAGTGGCAACCAGTAGCTACTGCTTCACTCATACCATGAGTTGCAACTGCATCACAAGCATAATGTGGAAGTATTTCAAATCCAGCAAATTCACCAAAAATATATCCGAAAAATACCGTTGAAATACCAATATACATCAGCAACTTAGATGCTAGTAATCCTTGATCAGTATGGCCAATCTTTTGATAAAGTGCGTAAGCAAGTGCAAGTGTACCAATCCCATATAGCATATCTCCAAGCATTAAACCAAAGAATAAGGGATAAGTGAAGAACATGAAAAGAGTTGGATCCACCTTACGATATGCTGGTCTACCCATCATATCAACTACTAACTCAAATGGCTTGGACACATTGCGCTCAGCGAACTTAATTGGAGGCAGTTCTGCACCCTCATCGTGATGCCCATGGCCACCTCCACCTGGTACAACTTTGTATTTCTCAATATCAACATGAAGACAGGTGTCTGCTAGTGCTGCACGTATTTCGGCTTCCCGTATTGATTCAATCCAGCCATCTATTACGAAAGCATGCTCACTTACGGCTAGACGGACTGCTCCGTTTGCCAGTGCCATATCACGCTCAAGCAATTCAATTCCACCTAGCAATGTTGTGCCATTATTTCGAGCCCAATCATCTAACTCTGCTTGTAAATCATTGTGCTCGGAGGTCAGAGATTCTGTTTTTTCTGTCAAGACCTTCAACGTACTAGATATTGAACCAGAACCCTCTGGGACCATTAGTGCTGTAAATCCACCATCATCAAGTGATGATTGTACCTCTGAAGAAAATTCCTTCTTTGAAAACACCGCCACGATATTTGGTTTCCCTACTGAAATGAATGCTTCGCCTGCTCCAGCGGCAGCAGCTTTGGCAATTGCTACATCCTTAATGGTGCCAACAAAACTAACAATTGAATCATAGCCTGAAAGTAAATCTAAGTCAAGACCTAAGGGCAACAACATTTCTAGAATAGACATTTCATCGCTTATTGTATCAAGTTCTGAACTGATATCCCCTAAGCGATCCAAGTGGCCGAGCATTTCTTCTACTAAAGATGGCAAATCGGCTGCCATCTTCAAACGAATAGAGTCTGAAGCAAAAAGCACCTTTGTATCGCCAGTTTCAATCTGAGATGCGGCGCTGCGGAAGAGATTCAGGCCACGCCCCACAACTGGAGAATCATCCGTTGGAGAACCAAGTGAGAAACCATCCTCTATTCCGCTGTAATCAACAAGATGAACAGCATTGATATCTGCCAGTGATTGGACTGCATCGTTGACTTTAGAAATGACACCCGCGGCAGTTAGGCGGGACATTCCTTGAGTTGTCAACTTACCCAAAATTCTCACCTACAATGATAATTTCTCATGCCCTAAATGAGTTCAAGACCAAATCTACAGCCGAGCCACGGTTGCTTTCACCACCAGCACGGATTGCTTCAAGTTCCTTTTCTCCCTTTTTTTGTACTTTACTAGCAGCTTTATCTGCAGCGGAGCGAGCCTTATCTACTATTTTTCCAGCATTATTTTCGGCTTCACTGCGACCTTCAGCAATGATTGTAGATGCATCAACTCTAGCTTTTGCAACAATAGCAGATGCATCAGTATGAGCCTTTGCAATGTGTTCAGCCGCTTTGCCCTCAGCATCTTTAATTGAACGTAAAACTTCCTCACGTGACATAATACCACCCTATGGGTGAATGGGCGACTGTTGAACGGTTTATGAGTCTAACCTAAATGGAGACAGGACCATTCCGTTGCGTTCAAACATAGAGCCCGTGACCGATGGCTCGGGGAGTACAGTGGATAGCGAGCACATAGGAGACCCAGAATGGTCCGAATTGCAGGACAATTTAGAGGCGACTATCCCTGTTTATGACCGAATTAACCGCTTTGCCACACTTGGTCAAGACCAGCGATGGCGCAAGGGCGTCAGAGCACTCATCCCTGCAAACTCATCAGTTCTCGAAATCGGATGTGGTCCTGGAACGTTTGCTGAACGAATTGAGAGTTGCCAAGTCACCTGCCTTGACCCGATAACCGCCATGCTCGAGGTGGCGCGAGGGCGTGTTAACAAAGCGCGTAGCAAGAGGGGCGAAAATGATGCGCATTTCGTTGAGGGGACAGCGGAAGAAATCCCCCTACCCGACAACACCTTTGATGTTGTATGCTGTCTTTTCTCCTTCCGTGATTTCCAAAATAAACGCAAAGGACTTGTGGAAATGATGCGGGTATTGAAGCCCGGTGGTCAATTACTGATTTGTGACGCTGGAAAAGCAAACTTCCTACACGGATGGCTCGGATGGTTGTGGATGAAAATCTGGGTTGGAACATACGCTAGAGTAGTATGCAAGCAAAGTAATCACCCTTGGAAATGGTTGACCAAGACATATACTCATTTTGGCACTACTCGCCAATACAAGAAAATGATGCGCGAAGTAGGTTATTCTCCAGTGAAAGGGAGACTCCTATTCCCTGGCATGGCAGTACGCTTCATTGCTACTAAGCCAGAATAATTTACAGAAATATCAATGGGCGGCGACAATCAACGGCACGACGAAGACCGTTCGTCCCTAGTAATCTCATTGCCAACTCAGTAGTGAAATCATTTCTGCAGAAAGTCCAAAAGAGATTTTTTGAGCGTCGGCTGATTTTCAATTGCTTAGCCATAGTTTTACTCAAGATCTTACTATAATCAGTAAGAGGAGCATCATTTTGAAGATTGGAAATTATTGATTCCGCCGCAAATTTACCCGAAACGATTGCCTGACCAATCCCTCCGCCATTTGACGGCATCACTAGGCCAGCAGCATCGCCTACAGATAGGACATTGCCATCTACTGCTGATTTCACCTTGCCACCCAAAGGAATCCAACCCCCCCCATAAGAGTGTAACGTCAAACCAAGATCATCACAAAAAGTATCAAGACGGTGCTTCAAAGGCACATCAAGATTGTCATAATGCACTCCAATCCCCACATTTGCAATCTCTCCCTTGGGAATTATCCAAGCATAACCTCTTGGAGCAACACTACCCATGAAAATATCGAATGAATCGGAATCATGTCCCGTGACTTGGCCGTAAATGGTGGGTAATTGAACTCCAGGCCTCTCCCCTCTCCCCCGTAATCTAGCCACATGCGCCAGTGAACCTGAAGCATCTACCACATAATCTGCAGTAAAAGAACCAGCATTGGTCCGATATACTTCACGATTTAGTTTTGTTTGATTCTGAACTCTTCTAAGTTCGACCCCTGTACGAAATTCTGCACCATGAGATGATGCCTTTTCAGCTAGATAACCATCTAATTGTAACCTATGAGTACCATAACAATCGAGTCCGAACCCATACTCTTTCATTGATGGCGTGAATAGTCTCATCCACTCTAGATATTGGCCTAAAATATGATCTGGAAACTGCCAATAGTCTTCAAGCCAAGAATCTTGTTTGATTGAAGGAAAGGCTTCACTCATTTCACCCCAACCGGGGAGACATTCTCCACATTGTGCTGGATTGCCTATTGTCTGACGACGTTCTATCACAAGCACATCCAAGCCTTCTTCTGCAAGCCTGTTTGCTACCGTTGAGCCACCTGGACCAGCACCCACAACCAACACCTGACGATGCTCCGGCTCAGATTTTGATTGGCTCAATATGGTACCCCCCCGTCATAGTGAATCGGGGTTCTTGAGAAGTAACTACCGATTCAATATTTTTCACTCATTACGTTCCATCACTTGCCTAGTCAGCCATTCAAGAGCATTTCTAGATTCACTTTCAGGGAATTGGAAAAGTGCATCCATGGCCCGTGCTAAATGATTATTCACGAGAGTTCTGGCATAGCCCATACTTCCAGAACGATTGAGTAGGGTTGTGAGTTCATCCCACAAACCATCATCAAAGTGAGAGATGATTTCGGCTAATCTCCGCCTATCCTCACCATGGGAAAGTGTTAGTGTGTGAATTAGTGGTAACGTCATCTTGCCCTCAATTACATCAGTCCCACGAGGTTTGCCCATTCTTTCATCCCCTTCTAAGTCTAGAAGATCATCTACAATTTGGAATGCTAGACCTAATTCAAGGCCAAATTGTCCAAGGATATCTATCATTTGTGCATCTGCACCAGCGACAATCGCTGCTGCTTTGCATCCTGCTTCAAACGGCCCTGCAGTTTTTCCTGAAATTATCTGATAATAATCCTCAGGAGTTGTTCGTAAATTGCCAATATGTTTGAGTTGCATCAACTCAGAAGAAGCAATCCGAGCACAACAACCTGCTATCAAACGGACAATACTCTGACTGTAACGACCACCAAGTCCAAATCCCTCTACGAAAAGATAGTCACCAGTTATCAGCGCCCTAGGTGAATCATATCGCTCGTGCAAGGTGGGGACATTACGCCGAAATTTAGCTCCATCATTGATGTCATCATGGACCAAGGTTGCTGTGTGAATCATCTCAAATGCAAGTGCAAGAGGCATTACCTCATCCTCATCCCTACCTCCTGCAAGATTGTACGAAAGAAGAAGAAGAATGGGACGCCAGCGTTTTCCGCCCGCCATTAATACCTGTTTTGCAAGTCCCATTACTTCGGAATTTTCACCAGCACAGGCCTCCTCCACATGAGCGAGCAGTGCCTCTTCTACAGCCACCCTCTTATGCTCTAGCAAGGCGATATGACTCTCGGCAGCCTGCATCTCACTCATCACTTGCACAAGGGTCGGATATATCAACAGGTGGCTATGGCTCGACCCACACAGAGGGCGAGATATGAGCGAAAATGGTCTGCTTCGTATCGCTCGCGCCCCCACGGATTCCGCTGATTTATTGGGCGCATTGGCAAATGTAAATCCATCCAATTTTGAATTTGAGGAAATTTCAGCAGCATCTCTAGAAGAGGGATTCAAGATGCTTGATGATGGTGATGCTGATTTATTGCTAGGGGCGGCTATAGATATCTCGAATTCTAAATTACTAAACGACGGATTCCAAGTCATTGGAGCCTTACCATTGAGAGATTGGAATTTTGTATTAGTCAGCGAAGATAGACCTCGACACCTACCAAAAAATGCAATAATCTTGGCTGAAAAACAATTGGTTAGAAGGCAACTAAGGAGGCTACGCTCTGACTTAAGGGTCCGTTCAGCAAATGCGCATTTAGGGATAGAAGAAATTGAACATCCTAAAGAATTGATTGAGAATGATTTGTTTGCTTTCTCAAAATGGGCAGAAGAATTACGCAATTCTGGAGAAATTGATGGTTATGTTATTCCTCGTCACATTCACAGGCTTGCTGGAATGAAGACCCGACGACATGCACTTTCTCAAGAACCAGCCGAAGATGAATTGATTCGATTCCTCCCAAGCCCTCATGCTGGCACCATCCTAGTCATTGGAAGGATAGGATTCCCTAGAAAGAAATTTAGTGAATACCTAGATATTGAAGCAGAAAACTCATGGGAAATTGGAGAAATCATCCTCTCTGAAATAGATGACGATATGCGAAATAAAATAGGACTTCTTGTGCGACACAGGCAACCTGCAACCCTCATCCGTGAAGCAGAAAGAAGAAAGGATTTGTTGACTCATAATCTGTTAATTGACCCTGAAGGAAATCTCACCACCACCGAAACTAAAGTTGACATACAAATAGAGTTGATTAGTCACCGCGGCAATTCGACTATCAGTATGCAGAGAATCGCCGATCTTGCTGATGCAATTGTTGCTACTCGATTCATGGTTCAAGATTGGAAAAAACTAGTAAAACTAAGTGATGAAAAATCGGATTTTCTAGACCTCTGAGACAAGCTCAACAGAGAAATGAATATCTTACAACGAAATATTGGAAAATAGCAATTCGGCAAATCAGCATTGCTGACCTAACTGCCACTTTTACCCCAATGTCAAGCGTAACATAGATGTTTGAAAGGTGAAGGCAACCCTCAAGGTGAAGGGGGTTTGGCCATAAACGTAGAATTACTTAATTCGCTTTTTCAGGCTAAACTTGCAGACTTAAGGGAGTTAGCCATTGAAAATGACATCCCGAAAACGGGTAATGTCGAACAACTACGCGCGAAACTCATTGGAAAAATGATTTTGAGCCATATTGACTTGTCAGATTCTGGCATAAGAACGATGCAGAATAATGACCTTACCGAGGTGCTAGGAATTTTTGGAGTCAAGAAATCTGGTTCTAAAAAATCCAAGATGCAAAGACTCTGGTTACACCTCAATGCCGACCCTAAAAAACTCAATGTTTCAACAATTGGTGAAATGACTCGAGAAGAATTGCACACTTATTGTGTATCACTAGACCTACAACGTTCAGGAAACAAAACTGTGCTAATGGGTAGAGTAGCAGGTGTACTATCTTCTGAAGAGAAAGGGTGGGGTCGCGTAAAGAAGAGTTTGCGTACTGGGAAAACTGCAGCACTGCCAACAAAAGCCCCAGTTATTGAGCCTGAACCAGAACCTCCTGCACCTGATCCTGAACCAATCAAAGAACAACCACCCCAAACAGATGAACCTGTAGAAGAAATTGTGACACCACTGACCCTTGACGAGGGCGGAGGAGAGGCACTAGTGCGACTTGAGGCAAGGCGTGCTGAATTGACTAGCCACCTTCGTGAATTCTTACTTATTGGGCGCGAACAAGACGAAGATGATGTTGCTGCGTTCATTGAAGATTTAGGCAGATTGGGCTTTGGGATTGAACATTCAGTAGTTCGAGAGCGAATTCTAGATGAGTTGCAACAGATGATTAAACTGAAGCAACATGAAGATCAAGCACGTTCTACACTCCCTGGTTCATGGCGAGAGAAGCAAGCTTTGCGCCATCTTGAAAATGTTAGACCACAACTACTCGACAGACTCGATGAGATTCTTGAAAGGCGAGGGGGAGAAATTGCTGCTGCCAGAGTTGATTTTGAAAATGCGGCCTTAGATGCTGAACTCGATTTAGAACTGGCTGCTATTAGTGGTAGAGTTCATGGCCTATTTGATTTACAAGTTTCTCTACGAGCTAGCGAATCAGAGATGGATCCAGTTACTGCGCGTAGACAAAGAGCTCTAGATATGCTCTACCGTGGCACCCATGATGCCACACCAGAAGCAATGGCCCTACTAGGCAAAGTTGAAACTCAAATGGAAGCATTTGAAAGAGTTGTTGAAACAATTGTTCGCCGCTCAGAAGGTGCCTTTGGACCACCTGAACATGCATTATTGATACGATTTCTTGAAAGGCGTGGCTGGGATGCTAATCAAACAGAAGTTCGCCCTAGACTCTTAGCATCTGCTGGAATATTGGCTGCTGAAATGGGTTATGTTGATGCTGCAGATATCCCAGTACTCCCTACAGCAATTTCTCTTGATACAGAAAAGGTCTCTGAAGTAGTAGATTCAATGAGAGAAATCCTTGCTGACATGGGACGCGCCCCCCCAACAGTGGAAAGCGCTCTAGAAAGTGCAGCAGATGAAGAAGGAGCGGATAGTCGAGTGAAAGCGAAACTCGATGCAGCAGATGCTCTACTCAGAAAACTTAACCGCGGCGAGAGTTAGTCAAATTACTGGCGTGAGTAATAAGTTTGGATAATCTTCGTCACAGTTTCAATATCTCGGATACCTCTCGAAAGCATATCATTGAGGATTTGTTCTCTTTGCCTTACATGGGCATCGAAATCCGCAGGCCTAAGGCCGGCTGCAGAACATATCATTTCTCGCAATTTACTGGGGACACCTGTGGGAGTAGTAGTATCTGTAGTAGGATCATATTTCCAAATTGGATTAAGGCGAGGTCGGTCCCCTTCCATACCTGCAATCTCTGCAATCTCTACTATCCTACGAACCTGTTTACCACCAGAGTTTATTCTACTTTGAACGACTATCAAATCCAACCCACTCATCATAATAGATGGCACATTCATCGGAGGACTAGTCATCCTAGTTACAGTCTCCATAGCAGTGTTAGCGTGTAGGCTACCAAACGAACCATCGTGACCGGTATTCATTGCTGTTAGAAGTGTTGAAGCCTCAGAACCCCTCACCTCTCCAACAATTATTCTGTCTGGTCGCATTCGAAGACTTGACTTCAAGCAATCATCCATATCTACTTCATTAGTGCCGTCAGGCCTTTCAGAACGTGTCTCCATCCGCAACCAGTGATCGTGGAAGAGTTGTAACTCTGCTGTATCCTCTACAGTTAGTAGTCTCTTATCCCAAGGGATGAACATCCCTAGACAGTTTAGAGTCGTAGTTTTACCTGAGCCCGTGCCTCCTGAAATAATTAAATTAGCAGGACGTGCACCTAATCCATCCACCCAACACCAAAGTGTAGCAGCAAGATCCAAATCAATAGTTCCAAAGTCAATCAAATCAATGATTGTGATTGGGTCTTCTCTAAATTTCCTAATCGTCAATGTGGGGCCATCTGGAGATACTGGTGGGATGACTCCGTTCACCCTACTTCCGTCAGGTAAACGCCCATCGAAGAGAGGGACTTTGCCCGGGCCATCACCTAGAGGTACATTGGTGAATGCTGCTATATTGGAAGCAATTTTTAGCCCTTCATCATCTTCTATCCAAATGTTAGTCCTACACATTCCGTGTTCACGATGTGCTACTTTGACACATTGCTGGCCACCGTTGTACATCACTTCCTCAAGTTGGTCATCCTCCAATAGAGGCTTCAATGCACCATAGGGGTTTGCTTCTGTGTTACCATGGACGTGGTAAACAGGACTCGGATGGTTGGGTTCCATGTAGATTTCAATTGACCCATAACGGGCAAGTACTTCTTCACTCATTCATTCACTTCCTTTTACACCATTATCGACGATACTAGATAAGACCCCATGTAAACTATCTGGGCAGCCAAGGCCCACGGGGCAATCCACCAAACTGCCGATTTAATTGTTTTTCCAACCATTACTGCTGAAACCAATACTGAAAATGCTGAGCCTGCTGTGAAATACATTAGCATTGAAGGATGGAACAAATCCATTGGTATACCAGACTGAGGGCCTGCAAATAATCCAAACATCATCCCAATTGTTGCAGGAAGCAAAATCGCCATCAATCCTTTGAGCATTAACGATTGACCTTGCAAATCAAGTTCCCTCTTATTTCGTAATCGCAAAAGGCGATCGTATTCAAGACTCATAGAAAAGGTGACATCTTGTAGTGGTGCTTCATTTTCATCAGCAGTTTGTAGCAAATTAAATGCACGCTGAATGGATTGAGAGCGCGACTCAACTGCGAATTCTGAAATGGCAGCATCAAAAGTAGTGACTTTGCTACGTCCTATTGCTCTTCTCAGCAAACTACCAAGAACATCATTTCGTTGTTCAGACAACGAAGTAATTGCCTGTTGTAAACCAAGTCCCGCCCCCAAGGATGTTGAAATCCCTTCAAGCAGTTCTGGCAAACCGTTCTCTAATTTTTTGAGACGCCTGTTCTCTAACACAAATGGTAAACCGCCCCCTATTGAAATAATAGTTAAGGGAATAAAAAATGAAATTAACAAGGAATCTGTTACCATATCAAGAAAGCCTGAAATTCCAATTGCCATTGTTACACCCCCGGCTCCTTAGATTTGGCACCTAGTAACATCATTACTAGAATTGCTACAGTTGCCAAAAGGCCCCCTTTGTAGAAGACCATCATGGTGCTAGCTGGGGGAATCGTAACTCCTGGAACTCCAGCAAGGCCACCCAATAGGAAAGGCGTAATAGCCCCTAAACCAAGGATTAGGGGAGCTAGGAAACCAACTATCAGGGCTTTTTCTGGAAGCCCTGACAAATCTTCGATGTACCTCTTCAATCGGTCAGTTCTATTCTCTTCAGCACGAGATGCTTGTTGTTCTAATGAGCTTAGTAAATCCGTGTTGGAAGTTACATTATTGAGCATTGAATTTAGTAGACGGCGATAATCATCACTCTTTGCACCCTTGATTAAGCGACGTAATTCATCTTCTAACCTCTGCCCAGAATTGACACCAGACATCGCTTTTGAAAAATCATTTGATATTCTACCATAACCCCCTCGAGAAATGTGAGTCATTACAGATTCTAATCCAACACCTGCACCAATCAGAACTTGGATGCCACGCAAAGCGTAAATGAGGTTGATGTCCTCCTCTTGTGCACTCATTAGAATTCATTCCTCTTTCAAACAACATCTTCAATTAACAAAAACTCAAATTCATCAGTCTCGCTATCGAAACGCAATCGTGCGAAACAAACCTTGAGTTCTTTCTCTTCAAATGGATCTATAATCCAACATGTCCCTGAGCGGAAAATAGTTTGTACCTTCTGAAATGTTGGAATATCAATTAGTCCAGTTAACAAAAATTCCATGCTTTCAGCGCCTTGGTCTAGTAAATCATCACCTTCACCATCTCGAGCAACTTCCCGCTGAAAACGGCGCCTGATTTCGAGTTTAATATTGCAATTATCTAGTTGTAGCCAATCGCCATCCAATGAGCGAATAAAGCAAGATTTCGTAGCCGCCATCTTAGTTCCCTCATAGGGGCACTTATAGGGCGCTAATTGAAGGTAGCGCGTAGCGGCCTCACTTTGAGTCGATGTGACGTAGATATCCAAACAACGGCTCCCATATCAAACCAGCATCAAGTAGTTGATCTACAGCTGCCTCTCCATCAGAACGTGAAACGCCCCTGCCTGCGAGTTCTTGCATTATGGCGTCATGCGGTATACCATCGCCTCGGTCATTAGCCAATAAAAATTGGCAGATGAACTCTTTTGAGACATCAGATGAGTCTTCATTGGATGATTCCGATGTTTGTTCAGATTCTTCAGAATAGGATGTCATGTTTCCTTCAGCACGGTCCAAAGCACGAAGAACTGCTACCATATACACATCAGCATCTACATTGGAATAGTGACCTCGACCTGTAATTAGTCCTTCAGCGAGATCTGCGGGAATACTCGCTACACGGTATGCATCCGGACTGGGCTCCAAATCTCTGCTTTTTTGGAAGGTGTCAATTCTCCTCAAAGTAGCATCTGCTGTTTCAACCAACCAATTTGCATTACCTTCGCCATCAATCTTAGTAAACTGCTCTAACCTAATACCGGTGAATACATTACCATCATCAGATTGATATGGATTACACTTACCTATTGCAAGAACCAAAATTGGTTCTTCATTCTGTTCAAACTTTGCCAATAATTCCTCCATTTCAGAGTGAAGTTCTGGTTGGAAGGATGCGACACTAAACATATGTAAGCCAGTTGGATCTCTAATTGCACCTCGGTAATTAGCTCCATTGTCGCTATCACGTCGCTCCATCCTCTCAAGTAAACCAGCAACCATCATGCGGTTCACTTTAGCGCCGAGTTTTGTAATTACGAATGTAGGGTCATATTCACCTGAACCTTTCTCAATCAAATCTGATTCGAAATATTCGCGGGCAAACATGCGGATTGCTGGCTGACGGCTTGGTCTACTCAACTTTCCACCCCCCACTTTGCTCTAACTTCTTTAGCCCTCTCTGCAGGTGGAGTTTTGTCAACCTCAATTGAAGAAGCAAGGAACATAGCCCCTTGCTCATCAACCATACAGCGCCCCCTTACTGAAACATGGCGCCCTAGAAGACTAGAACGTATTCCCTCAACGAATGTTTCGGAACCGGAATTATCAATCTCATCTGCAACTTGTTCCATTGTCTTCTCAAGATAAGTTTCGCTTGATTCACGGTTAAACAGAAGAGAAGCACTGTTGGAGCCATCGTCTATTACCATCCTCAGACGTAAATCCCTGTTGCCCTCAATCATTCCATGTACTGAACACGCGTGGTCGCGTAATACTCTCCTGCAATCAGGACAACGATGTATTATTCCGCAATCAGAACGAACAGATACGATGCAACCTGAAGTTTCTACACCGTTGATTGAACCTCCGGTCACTAATGGAGTCAATTCGTGCTGAACCCAATGATTTGATGAGTCAATCTCTTCCCAAGGGGCTGACTTGAGAATCTCGAATTGGTCAGCTCGGTCCACTGTAATATCAGGAGTACCTTGCCAAGCACGAACCCTTACTCCACTTAGTGTAGCAAATACGGGTAGCGAACTTGGATCGATTGGCAGTTCCTGCCAAGCAGTCATCCTACAACGGCCCGTTGGATCAACCACCTCTCCACCCCAAAGAGTCTTCTCTTCTTTATCAGAATTGGTGAATTTACGCTCATTCCATTCAATTATCTGCACTATTACAGTGACATCTCTAGAGCCATCTTTGAGTTCTGAAATCTTAAGTTTTGATGAATCTTCAAGTTGAGATAAGTTGGCAAAATTTTCATCGTGAAAAACTTCGATTTTTGTTCTGTCGCCGATGTTCAATTCAGGAGTATCTCTGAATCTCTTTATTCCAGCCCCCTCTATACGCAGAAGAGTGCCTACTTCGTGGTCAAAAGCATCCCAACTGACAAAACCAACTGCCCCGGTAGCGTCAGCAATCTTTCCTTTTACAATATTCATATCACCACTGCCATCCTTCTTAGTGATGGTTGTAGGATTATTTGACATCACACGACCTACGATTGTAACAAATCCATCTTTATCGCTAATATCTGCAATCGTGATAGGATCACTTGTTGCTAAAGAAACAGGAGGGCCACCCTCTTCCAACACTACCACTCTACTGCTACGGTTGATATTGATTGATTTCTTGCCCTGCCACTCATTGACGCTAACCCCTTCCAAACGGACTACTGAGCCCGGGGAAAGATTCTCAGAGTGGTCCCCCCAATCCTTGTAATCCCACCTAACTGATTCACCTGAATCCGGATATGGGGAATCTTCAATCCATCCGAAGGCTATCTGCTTCTCTTCGCCTCTAACCATTTGAACACGGGGCACGTAAGTGACTACTTTCACCTCGATGGTTACATTACTATCTTCGCCACTCAATTCTGAGAAGGCATCTACCTTCTTGCCTTCACGGAAGGCAGTCCTAGCAGCACCTTGTGCCACTTCTTCATTAACTTCAAAACGCCTCATTACTGAGCGAAGAGAATCCTTTGGAGGGAGTAAAAACTCCTTCTCATATTTTTCAAATTCTTCACGCACCTTTGCTGGATCCGCATCTGGTGCGTGCTCCAATACTCTCTTCACATACTCATCTATTTCGTCTGTCATTACAATTCCTCATTGGTTGGAAACTCAGGAGTTACTCAGAGACCCAACCGCTTCAGACTTGTCCGAACGTGCACAAAGGTGTGCAAAAACATCCAGGGCAACAGTCTGGCGTGCGGGCTGGGTAAGTATCTGCACTCCATCACCTCCGGGAATTAACCCCAATCCGCCACAGTTCTTAATGGATTGTGTTTAGATTCAACCTCTTGGAGGGTGGACTTAGAAGTAAACACACCTTGCATTGACTCATGAGGGAGGCCGCGAATTTTGATTTCTGTGGGAAAACTATCGCACCTGGTAACCGACTGGAGACATCCCTCGAAATCGGCCATGACCCCATGGGACAAAGTGCCGAGATACCCATTCAAATCCTTCATGGCTCTAAAACCGGACCCACTATTGCAATAATTGGCGCAATCCACGGGGATGAATTGAATGGGACTGGAATCATCCATCACCTAGTCTATGGGGATGACCACAGACCTGACACCTCAGATGACCATATTGACCCAACACGACTCTCAGGCACACTCATCCTTGTTCCAGTGGCTAATGTAGAAGCCATGATGATGAACTCACGCACCTCTCCCGATGGGCGTGATCTGAACCGCCTATTTCCTGGCACACTAGAAGGAAGCCAAACAAGTCGTTTGGCACACGCTATTTTCACACATATTGTGAAACGCTCCGATTACCTAATCGATTTACACACTGCTCCCCGCTCACGCATGAATGTGCCACAAATTAGAGCAGACCTTGACAACCCCAAGTGTAAGAAAATTGCACGCGCCTTTGGAACGAAGGTAATCATGAACTCTAAGGGACCCAAGGGTAGTATTCGTCGAGAAGCAACAAAAATTGATGTGCCTGCCATACTTTTGGAAAGTGGCAGTTCCCACCGTTTTGAGAGGGAAGCAGTAGTTGGGGGCGTGAAAGGAATACTCAATGTACTCTCTAAATTGAAAATGATTGAAAGAGAAATAGAAAAACCACACTGGAGGATATTAGTCAGGAAGTTTCGCTGGGTTCGCGCCCCCTCTGGAGGAATCCTCCACACCCTCGTACCAGGAGGTGCAGTAGTCAAGGAAGGAGAGGCTATTGCATATGTTACTGACCCATTCGGGGCCCGCGTAGATGATGTGTTCAGCCCTGTAAATGGATATGTCGTAGGACTTGCAACAACGCCCTTGATTAGGCCCGGTGACCCAATTGCAAACATTGTATTTGTACGGGAGAAGAAATTACAGGAGATAATTGCCAAAGAATGCATGAATGAAGCACTACTCCATGAAGTGGCTGAGCAAGAAATAGAAGATGATGAAGGCTCAACCTTGGACGAAACTGAAGCCCAGTAGATTAAGTGCGATAGGCCGGACTTGAACCGGCGGCTTCCAGATCTTCAGTCTGGCACTCTCCCAGCTGAGTTACTATCGCAACAGGCCTCTCGACAGCCCTCTTCTCTTCAAGCCTTTGGGCTAAGTAGAATCATTCGATGCCATCAAGTGTATCGGACTGGACCTTGTGAATTTGTTTCAAACCCAACTCTGCTAGATCTACTAATGCATCTAACTCAGAACGAGAATATGTTGATTCCTCTCCAGTAGATTGGACCTCAATGAAGCGTCCATCACTAGTCATTACCACATTCATATCCACATCTGCATTGCTATCTAGGATGTAATCTAAGTCAAGATAAGTCCCTCCATCAACTAGACCAACGCTTACTGCAGCAATATCATGAGCAAGTATTGCTCGCTCGTGTGTATCTCGCTGACCTGCGTCAAGTTTAGGGGCAGTCCAACCAGATTTCTTCTGTTCTTGAGTAGGTCGCATTTCTTGTGGTAGTGAATCACCAGAGGCAATGAGCCTTCTAATTGCTAATCTAAGAGCAATGTTGGCAGCAGTAATTGAAGCACAGCGTGTACCACCGTCCGCATTGAGTACATCACAATCAATTGTTAGAGCAACTGGACCTAGTGCATCTAGGTCAATAGCACCACGTAGCGCCCGAGCAATCAGTCTCTCAATTTCGTAAGTCCTCCCTTTAGCTCCCCTTCTCTCTCTTTGGAATCTTGAGTCAGTTGAACCTGGAAGAAGGCAATATTCGGCGTGGATCCATCCTCTATTCGCATCGCGCGGGAACCAGCGTGGTAAGTTGTTCTGCTTAGTACAGCAAGCAAGAACAACAGTGTCTCCTTGCTTGTACAATACTGATGCTAAAGCATTGGGTGTGAAATCAAGAGTTACCTCTACATCCCTCATCTCATCATTATCTCTGCTAGTCTCAAATTCTGTTGACTTCAATTTCGCCATGGGCGGCCGAGCCGCCACCCCCTCTTAGGTAATTTGATGAAAGAAAACAGTGTACCAAATGCTTCAACGACGAGCGTGTTTAGGCCTGAAAGCATCCACGATTTCGCCATTCGTCACAATGTAAGGGCCACCAATCAAATCGATACAATAAGGGACTGCTGCAAAGATTTCATCTATTGTCTCCCTAATCGCCTTCGGAGCCCCTGGAAGATTAATGATTAGTGCGCTACCGCGAATACCAGCAGTTTGGCGTGACAATATTGCTGTTGGTACATATCGAAGAGAGACAGCCCTCATTTGTTCACCAAATCCCGGCAACATCCTTTCACAAACTGATTCAGTGGCCTCTGGAGTTACATCCCTCGGAGCTGGACCTGTCCCCCCCGTTGTAACTACGAGATTACAGTCGTGTACATCAACAAGGTCAAGCAACGCCGCCTCAATAGCCTCTTGCTCATCAGCTACAACAACAGAAATTGCATCCCATGGAGATAGGAGTGCTTCTTGGAAAAAACCACGAATTGCTGGGCCGCTAAGATCCTCATACTCTCCACTACTTGCACGATCTGATGAGGTGAGGATTCCGATTCGGATGAAATCCCCCTCCTGCTCACCCATACACCGTTGCACATAGGCCTCTCCTATGAACAGGTCGGCTCAATCTTCTTCTTTCGATTCGCCATTATTGGCAACTTCATCAAAAAATTTCTTCGCCTCATCAACGCGCTTCTTACGCTCATTAATATCTGATGACTTCTTTATTGAGATTTGATGCTGGCCCTTATCCATTTGTTCCAATAGTAAGGTATCATCTTCATGAGTATCAACTAACCTCTTCTTCTCAATCAAAAATTGTGCATCAGTAATTTCTCCTCGATCGTGTAATTCTGTCAAAAAATGCATTCTGACCAAGAAATCTTCTCTCTGACTGTTACGCCACATCTGATTCGAGAAAAATAACTGGGATAACGTTGCGGCAAGTGTTCCAACCACTCCAATCCCAACAAACAATAACATGGATGCAACAATACGAGCACCTAGGGATTTGGGCGCAAATTCGCCATAACCAACGGTGGTAGTTGTTTCAATGGCCCACCAAATTGCATCCTCAATAGTCAATACGAGTTGATCTTCGCTACATGATTCGTCGGCCACGCACTTGTCTTCATATTGAACCTCAAACATTAGACTCATGACTGCACCAGCTAAAATCAACAATGATACAACAACAAGTAAATGTGTGATTCTTTTCTGAATTGTCACCTCGCCATCTTCTGCCACATTAACTAGCCTTAAAATTGCTTGAATTGCTGGAATTAGAAGAAGAAACCTAAGTGCACCTGCCCAACCAAGCCCAGGTATCGCTGTACCTAGCAATGGGAAAAGGGCAAAAACTTGGAAAAAATTCCACTTCCACCAAACAGAACGGTCCTTACTTTTAGAATGTGAATCTGCCAGTATGGCGACAAAATACCCCAGCAAAATAACATCAATTGTTACTAAAATCGTCCACTCTGAAGAATTAGTGTTTCT